>ENA-OPZN01000434-OPZN01000434.1-human-gut-metagenome-genome-assembly--contig:-NODE-434-length-13156-cov-4.686852_pt1 | contig 13156 bp, 13 predicted proteins | sample MGYA00242483_ERZ504503 | MGnify/ENA primary metagenome ERZ504503 (study PRJEB26092, sample SAMD00036285) | human gut metagenome | host: Homo sapiens | study: EMG produced TPA metagenomics assembly of... | reverse complement strand
TTTTTATTTATTTATATAAAAGTATAAAAGTGAAACGAAATATTTTAAAAGGTGAGATATTAGGCATGATGACATTAGCGCCAGCTTCAAAGTCCTTTTTATAGTTCCATTCGTAGCTAATGTGGCAAGTGCAGTTGTTGCTGGCAATAAAACTTTAGGCAGTAATAAACGAATTATAGCAAGATGACTAAAGTTAAAATCAACGCTACCTGCCGTTTTTATCTTTAAAAGGTGTTTGTTCATGCGGAATAAAAGGGCCAGTGCCTATCATATGAGGACGAAAATCACTTAAAAATTCTAAGTCATTCAATAAATCAGCTAAAGTTTGATATGGCGAGCCAATCATCATACCAGCTCCCACTTGATAGCCAATATCTTTTAAAATTTTTAGGCAGTTTAAGCGATTATTTAAATCCATTTTTGCTGGGTGAAGTTTTTGATAATGTGAAATATTAGCTGTTTCATGACGAAGCAAATATCTATCTGCTCCAGCGTCAAAATATTTTTGATAGCTTGCTCTTGTTTTTTCACCGATGGATAAAGTGATAGCACATTCGGGATATTTATTTTTTATCTCTTTAATTATTTGTATCATTTTATCATCAGAAAAATACATATCTTCTCCTCCTTGTAAGACAAAGGTGCGAAGATTATTTTTATAGCCTATTTCACAAGATAATAATATTTCTTCTAAGGATAGGCGATAGCGAGTAGCTTTATGATTAGAACAGCGAATACCGCAATAATAGCAATCATTTTTGCAGTAATTGGTAAATTCAATAAGACCGCGCAAAAAGACATTATGTCCGTATGATTTTTCGCGAACAAAGCGAGCCGCTGCAAATAGATATTTGCTAAGCGGCCCTGCATAGGCTTCTTGAGATAATTCATCAAGAAGTTTTTTTATTTTGATTTATTAAATTGGGGATTGATGACTAAATCATCAATAATGTTTAATGAATTTAATTTAGTTTCCATAATGAATTATTTCAATAAATTATTTTTCAAAATCAAATTGTTTTTTACGTGCTTGGTAATGAGTATGCAATAATTTATGAGCAATTTCACTACCTGGTTTTTCAAGAAAATCTTTATAGAGTTGTTTTAAATATGGATTTTCATGAGATTTACGATATTTAGTATTTTTATCTATCTGATAGATGGATTCCATGCGTTTTTTATTTACTTCCATAGTTGTTCCGATAGGTTGACCACCGCCACCTAAGCAACCACCTGGGCAAGCCATTACTTCGATGAAATCATATTTACATTCGCCAGCACGCAATTTATCCATGAGGATTTTGGCATTATTTAAAGTATGAGCTACAGCAATATTGATAGTTTTATCGCCAATATTGATTTGAGCTTCTTTGATACCATCAAAACCGCGAACAGGAGTGTATTCAACATTTTTCATTTCTTCTCCTGTGAGCCATTCGTAAGTAGTACGAAGTGCAGCTTCCATAACGCCACCAGTAGCACCGAAGATAGCAGCAGCACCTGTAGCAGTACCCATAGGATTATCAAATTCACTTTCAGGAAGATTTTCAAAATCAATACCGATATATTTAATGAGTTTGATTAATTCACGAGTTGTCAATACTGCGTCAGTATCAGGACGACCATCATGAGCCATTTCAGGACGAGTGATTTCATATTTTTTTGCAATACATGGCATGATTGCTACAGTGAAAATATTTTTAGGGTCGAGATTTTCTTGTTTTGCATAATGTGTTTTAGTGATAGCGGAGAAAATCTGCATAGGAGATTTTGTAGTGGATAAATGGTCTAAAAGGTCAGGATAATGTTTTTCCATATAATTTACCCAACCGGGACAGCAAGAAGTAGCCATTGGCATTTTTTTGCCAGATTTTATGCGTTCGATTAATTCATTAGCTTCTTCAGTGATAGTGAGGTCAGCACCATAGTTTGTATCAAATACTTTATCAAAGCCAATCATGCGAAGTGCAGTAACCATTTTTTTAGTTACGATAGAGCCTTTTGGCATACCGAATTCATCGCCTAAAGCTATACGTACACTTGGAGCTGTTTGAACGATAACAGTTTTATTAGGGTCAAAGATGGCATCAAGAACACGGTCAGTATCATCTTTTTCTACTAATGCACCTACAGGGCAAGCAAGACTACATTGTCCGCAAAGCACACATTTTGTATTATCAAATTCAGCATCAAATGGAGTTGTTACATGAATATTTGTACTGCGTCCAGCAAAACCTAAAACTTCAATACCTTGAATTTCTTTACAAGCACGGATACAACGACCGCATTTAACACATTTTTCAGGGTCATGTACTAAGCTTGGATTAGCACCGCGTTTTTCGATATGTTGACCAACATGAGGAATATTTGGACGAAGAACATTGAAACGACTGCAAAGTTTTTGAAGTACGCAGTTACCATTACGAGGGCAAGTCAAGCAATTTTCTTCATGGTCAGCCATGATTAATTGCAAAATACCACGTTGAGTATCGCGTACAACTTTTGTATCAGTGAATACTTCCATACCTTCCCAACATTCAGTAGAACAAGCTGCAAGTAAACGGCGTTGACCGACAACTTCTACAGAACATATACGACAACGTGCTTTGATGCGTTGGTCAGGGTGATAGCATAAATGAGGAATATCTATATGAAGCATTTGAGCTGCTTGCAAAATTTTAGTGCCTTTTTTACACTTATAGGCATATTATTTATTTTAAGATTGATTAACTCTTCCATTAACTTCCAATGCCTCCTAGTTTTTTATTTTAAAGGTATTAGGAAAAATTTTCATAGCGGATTTTAAAGCATTTTGTGCTGTTTCTCCTAAACCACAAAGTGAAGACATAGGCATAACTTTGGCAAAAGTTTGCATAGTTTCTAAGTCTTCTTGTGTATGAGTTTGAGCTTTGATTTTATCTAAGAACATTTTGATATGGCGGTTACCTTCTCGACATGGAGTGCATTGACCACAACTTTCATGTAAGAAGAAATCTTGAGTATAACGTAAGAAATCTATTACAGAAGTACGTTCATCGATTACAAGAATAGAACCAGAGCCGATGACTAAATCATGTTCTTTGAAATCTTCATAAGTATAAGGAACATCTAAAATGCTATCATCAGCTATTTTTCCAGAAGCACCACCGAATTGAATGAGGCGAATTTTGCGATCACCTTGAATACCACCAGCTAAATCATAAATGATTTCACGGATTGTAGTACCGAATGGAATTTCATATACACCAGGTTTTTTTACGTTACCGCCAACGCTTACAAGTTTTGTACCTAAGGATTCACCTACACCGTATTTCATGTAAGTTTTAGCACTATCGCGAAGTAAATGAGGTACGATAGATAAGCTTTCTACGTTATTCATGCAAGTAGGGCGAGCGAATAAACCACTTTGTTTCATAAATGGTGGTTTCATGCGAGGGCGACCAGCTTTACCTTCCATAGAGCGGATAAGAGCAGTACCTTCACCACAAACGTATGCGCCAGCACCAGAATAGAGATGAATTTTATAATTCCAACCAGTGCCTAAAATATTTTCACCTAAGAAACCATTTTCTTCAGCTTGTTTGATAGCATTTAAAAGACGAGGGCGGAATCTGCTATATTCTGAACGCATATAAATATAACCATCTTCAGCATTTACTGCCCAACCAGCAATGATGATGGCTTCAATTAGATTGAAAGGGTCATTTTTTATTAATTCACGATCTTTAAAAGTACAAGTTTCCCCTTCATCAGCGTTACAAATTACACAATGATGAGGACGTTCTACAGCACGAGCTTGAGACCATTTACGTCCCATAGGATATGCTGCACCACCGCGACCTTTGATTTTTGCTTCAGTTAATAAACTAGCAATATCTTCTTTATCCATAGTAATTGCTTTTTTCAAAGCAGAAAAAACCACCGATATTCATATATGATTCAATGGAAAATACATCATATTTACCAAAAATTTTCAGTTATGTATTTTACACTACTCATGAAAATACCTCCGTTTCTTAGATGAATTTTTGTAATAAATCTCTAATTTTTTCTTCGCTGTCTAAATGACCGTATACTGTGCCGTTTATTTTCACTGCTGGAGCAACATCACAAGCACCAAAGCAAGATACTTTTTCTAAAGTGAATTTACCATCATAAGTTACAGTATCAAAATCAATATTTAAAAGACGACGCAATGTATCAATTAAGAATTCATTATTATTTACTTTACAAGCGATGCTATCGCATACTTCAATTGGATAACGTCCACGAGGTTTATCAGATAAAGTATCGTAGAAAGTTATGCAGTCATAAATGACAGAAAGTTTTACGTTAGGAAGTTTTTCTACAATATAGTAAGCTACAATTTTAGGAATATAATGTTGGGGAATTTGTTCTTGAACTTCTACTAGAATACCAACAATTTGAGTGTAATCATAATCGTGAGCTTGTAAGATATTATCAATTTTTTTCTTTGAGTTCATCTGTTAGCTCAAATTTTGTGCTATCCTCAATCATGTCATCAACCTACCTTTATATAATATATACAGATAATAATTTTACTTAACTGACTAAATAAAATTTATGTTAGTAATATATTAACATAATTTAGATTTAGAGTGAATATAAAAAAGTGTAAACTTTACAATAAAGACTTTAAATAAAATAAGTAAAAAGAAAAAGCACACAAATCTATAGAATTTGCGTGCTTTCTATATTTTTTAAGATATTAAAGTTTAATTTGTTTATCTTTGTAGATATCTAATTGAGCTTGTTCTTGAGCTAAGATTTTATCAGCAAGAGCAAGTTGCATATCTACTTGGCTATAAGATGTTCCACCGTAGGAATTGCGATTTTTAACGCAAGTTTCTGGTGCAATAGCTTCATAGATATCTTCTTCAAATAAATCAGACATCTGTTTGAATTCGTCCATAGTTAAATCTTCAAGCCATTTGTTATTTTCAATGCAGTAATGAACAGCATGACCAGATACACTATGAGCTTTTCTAAATGGCATACCTTTTTTACAAGATAATCAGCAAGGTCAGTAGCATTAGAGAAGTCTTCACGAACAGCTTTAAGCATTACATCTTTTCTAACTTTCATGCCACGGATTAATTGAGCATATACAGCAAGGCTGAATTTGATAGTATCAATAGCGTCAAATAAACCTTCTTTATCTTCTTGTAAATCTTTATTATAAGCAAGAGGTAAGCCTTTTACAGTTGTGAGCATAGCCATTAAATGACCAATTACACGACCTGTTTTACCGCGAACAAGTTCGGATACGTCAGGATTTTTTTTCTGTGGCATCATACTAGAACCAGTGCAATGAGCGTCATCTAATTCTACGAAAGAGAATTCGCGAGAGCACCAGAAGATGATTTCTTCGCTGATACGGCTTAAGTGAATCATGAGGATAGAAGCTGCGGATAAAAATTCCATGATGTAATCTCTATCACTTACAGCATCTAAGCTGTTTGCATAAATAGCATCAAAATTGAGCTGTTTAGCAACGAATTCACGATCAATAGGGAAAGTTGTACCAGCAAGAGCACCAGCACCAAGTGGCATAATATCACAGCGTTCATAAACACCTTTGAAACGGGAGAAGTCACGGCTGAGCATGGAGAAATATGCCATCATATGATGAGAGAATAAAATAGGCTGTGCACGTTGAAGGTGAGTATAACCAGGCATGATTACATCTTTGTATTTTGTAGCTGTTTCAGTTAAAGCAGTCTGTAATTCTTTGATTAAATTAATAACTTCAACTGTTTCACGACGTACATACATATGGGTATCAAGTGCTACTTGGTCATTACGGCTTCTAGCAGTGTGAAGACGACCGCCAGCTTCACCGATAGCTTCTGTAAGACGTTTTTCAATATTCATGTGAATATCTTCAAGGTCAACAGAAAAATTTAAAATCACCTTGTTCAATTTTAGCTAAAATATTTTTTAAGCCGGAGATGATATTATTTTTATCTTCTTCAGTCAAGATACCAACTTTGCAAAGCATGGTAGCATGAGCTATGCTACCAGCTATATCTTCATGATACATGCGTTTGTCAAAGTTAATAGAAGCCTGAAATTCATTGATCATTTCATCTGTAGATTTGGCGAATCTACCGCCCCACATTTGTTCAGCCATTATTTTAAACCTGCTTGTTCTTTCATTAATGCACGAACTTTGAGTGGAAGACCAAAGAGGTTGATGAATCCAGTAGCATCTGCTTGGTTGTAAACATCGTCTTCTTCAAATGTTACGAATTCTTGGCTGTAGAGGGAGTATGGAGATTTTGCACCAGCTGGGCAAATATTACCTTTATAAAGTTTAAGTTTAACAGTACCAGTAACTGTTTCTTGAGTTGCATCAACGAATGCTGCAAGAGCTTCACGAAGTTGGGAGAACCACATACCATCATAAACGAGTTCAGCATATTTGATAGCAACTGTTTCTTTGTAATGAAGAGTTTGACGGTCAAGGCAAAGATATTCAAGTTCTTGATGAGCAGCATATAAGATAGCTCCGCCTGGGTTTTCATATACGCCACGGGATTTCATACCAACAAGACGGTTTTCTACGATATCTGTGATACCTACACCATTTTTAGCACCGATTTCATTTAATTTTTCAAGAAGTGCAACAGGAGCAAGTTTTTCACCGTTTACAGCAACAGGAATACCTTTTTCAAAGTCAATTGTTACATATTCAGCTTCATCAGGAGCATTTTCAGGAGCTTTGCTGATTAAGTACATGCTATTTTTTGGAGCGTTCCAAGGATCTTCAAGGTCAGAACCTTCATGCTTAAGTGCCAGATGTTTCTATCCATGGAATAAGTTTTGTTTTCTGTAGCGATTGGAATACCATGTTTTTCAGCATAAGCAATTTCTTGTTCACGAGAACGAAGTTCCCATTCACGCCATGGAGCGATTAATTTGATGTTTGGAGCAAGAGCTTTTACAGAAAGTTCGAAACGAACCTGGTCATTACCTTTACCAGTAGCACCGTGAGCAATAGCGTCAGCGCCTTCTTCTTTAGCGATTTCAACAAGGCGTTTTGCAATGAGTGGACGAGCAAAGGAAGTACCTAAAAGATATTTACCTTCATAACAGCGCTAGCTTTTAAAGTTGGGAATACATAGTTTTCTACGAAGTCTTCTGTTAAATGTTCAATATAAACTTTAGAAGCACCAGATTTTAAAGCTTTGTCATGAACAACATTTAATTCGTCACCCTGTCCGATATCAGCACAAACAGCGATAACTTCGCAACCATTATAGTTTTCTTTGAGCCATGGAATGATAACGGAAGTATCAAGACCACCAGAGTAAGCAAGAACTACTTTTTTAATATTTTCCATTTAAATTACAACTCCTTAAATTACGATTTTTAAATAGTCATATTTATGTATGGCTATTAGATATATTAACAGATTTATCAGCCCATTAAAAGAGCCATAATTGCTTTTTGTGTGTGAAGACGATTTTCTGCTTCATCAAAAATAACATTTGCATTCTTTTCAAGAACATCTTCAGCGATTTCTTCACCGCGATGGGCAGGAAGACAATGCATTACGATAGCGCGTTTATCAGCTACGCTGAGAAGTTCATTATTGATTTGATAATCTTTGAAGATTTTTACACGTTCATCATGTTCAGCTTCTTGTCCCATGCTTGCCCAAACATCAGTATATAAAATATCTGCATCTTTAGCAGCAGCAAATGGGTCATTTAAGATTTCAATAGTAGAACCAGATTGTGCAGCATCAAGTTTAGCATTAGCTACTACTTGAGCATTTGGTTCATAGCCTTTTGGACTAGCACTAGCAAAGTTCATACCAACTTTAGCACAAGCATACATTAAGGAATGAGTCATATTGTTGCCATCACCGATATAAGCCATTTTCAAGCCTTTTAAATCTTTGCCTTTATGTTCTTGAGCTGTTAAAAGGTCTGTGAGTGCTTGGCAAGGGTGAAGTAAATCTGTAAGTGCGTTGATTACAGGAATACTAGCATATTGAGCAAATTCTTCAACAATCTCATGACCGAAAGTACGAATCATTACACCATCAAGATAACGAGAAAGAACGCGAGCAGTATCTTTAATTGGTTCACCACGACCAATTTGAAGGTCACGATTGGATAAGAATAATGCTTGTCCGCCTAATTGATACATACCAACTTCAAAGGAAACACGAGTACGAGTAGAAGATTTTTCAAAAATCATACCGAGAGTTTTACCTTTTAAAATGTGATGTTCAATACCAGCTTTTTGTTTAGCTTTTAATTCATGAGCTAAATTTAAAATTTCCATTACTTCATCAGAAGTTAAATCATGTATAGATAATAAATCTTTGCCTTTTAGCATGAATATTTCCTCCTCGTTAAGTTTTAAGCGTATTTTGGTAATACTTTATCTAAAACAGAAATTAATTCGTCAACATGAGCTTTTGTGATATTAAGTGGTGGTACAAAGCGAAGTACATTACCAGCAGTGCAGTTGATGATTGCACCATAATCTAAACATTCGTTGGCAATTTCACGACCAGGACAAGTAAGTTCCATACCTAAAATTAAACCACGTCCACGAACTTCTTTGATTAAATTTGGATATTTTGATTTGTATTCTTCAAATTTAGATTGAAGATAAGCACCGATTTCTTTGGCATTTTCTATGAGATTGCCATCAATTAAAGCGTCTAAAACAACGCAAGCAGATGCACAAGCAAGAGGATTACCACCGAATGTAGAACCATGGTCTCCAGCGTGGAATGCATTAGCAACTTTGTCTGTAGCCATGAAAGCACCGATTGGTACACCACCAGCTAAGCCTTTAGCAAGTGTTACAATATCTGGTTTTACACCAAATTGTTGACAACCAAAGAATGTACCAGTACGACCCATACCGCATTGAACTTCATCGAAGATTAAAACGGCATTGTATTTGTCGCATAAAGCACGTACTTTTGGTAAATAATCTGGATCAGGAACATGAACGCCACCTTCACCTTGGATAGCTTCAAGCATTACAGCACAAGTTTTATCACTCATTTTTGCTTCAAGTGCTTGAATATCATTGTATGGTACATAGTCAAAACCAGCAGGTAATGGACCAAAGCCATGATGATAATGATCTTGACCTGTAGCAGTCAATGTAGCAAGTGTACGTCCATGGAAACTATGAAGTGCAGAGATTATTTGAATTTTTTCAGGGTCAATATTAGTTGCGTATTTACGAGCAAGTTTGATAGCACCTTCATTAGCTTCTGCACCGGAATTTCCGAAGAAGACTTTATCCATGCCACTTAATTTTTTGAGTTTTTCTGCTGCTTCAACTTGAACTTCAGTGTAATAAAGGTTGGAGCAATGTATCATTTTGCTAGCTTGTTTAGAAACTGCATCAACGAGTGGTTTATAATTATGACCAACTACATTTACGGCAATGCCAGCTAAAAAGTCGATATATTTTTTACCTTTTGTATCATAAACATATGGACCATCGCCATGGTCTAAAACTATATTATAACGAGCAAAGACAGGCAAATAATCGCTTTTGTCTTTGGCGAATATTTCTTCATTAGTTAACATATAAATTCTCCTTTTGTCGAATTAACGAACTACTTCTGTACCGATACCTTGAGAAGTAAATAATTCGAGAATTAAAGAATGAGCTTCGCGACCATCAATGATACAAGCTTTGCCAGTACCGCTATCGAGAGCATGGAGACATGCTTCTACTTTTGGTATCATGCCACCACCGATACTGCCATCATTGATGAGTTTTTTAGCTTCGCTTTGAGTGAGTGTAGAGATAAAGGAAGATTTATCTTCAAAATCACGATAAATTCCTTTAGTATCAGTTAAGAGTAAAAGTTTTTCAGCTTGAAGTGCACCAGCAACTTCAGCAGCTACATAATCAGCATTGATATTAAATGATTCATCTGCATGACCTGCACCGATTGGAGCGATTACAGGAACATAATCATTATCTAGTAAATCATTGATTAAAGCTGTATTGATTTTTTCTACTTCACCAACATAACCGATATCTACTTGTTCAACAGCGTCTGTACCATTATGTACTTCTGCTAATTTTTTTATGAGCGATGATTAAAATCTGTAATCTTTAACCACTTAAACCAACAGCACGAATGCCGAGGCGATTTAAACGATTTACGATTTCAGAATTGATTTTACCAGCAAGTACCATTTCAGCGATTTGCACAGTTTCTTTATCAGTAACGCGAAGACCGCTTACAAATTCAGTTACTTTGCCGAATTTTTTTAAGAAAGATGTGATATCAGGACCGCCACCATGAACGATTACAGGGCGAATACCAACATATTTCATAAGTACGATATCTTTCATTACTTGTTCTTTTAAAGTATCGTTTATCATGGCATTACCACCGTATTTGATAACGATAGTTTTGCCATAGAATTCTTGAATATATGGAAGGGCTTCTACTAGAATAGAAGCCTTATCTTCTGCGGAAAAATTATTTAAATTACTCATCAGGTGTGATACTCCCCATTGATTTTTACATATTCATAAGAAAGGTCACAACTCCAAACTGTAGCATCTTCTTGTCCCATGTTTAATTCAATATCAATAACGATATCTTTTTGTTTCATAACATGAGCGAGAGCTTTTTCATCATAAGTTGCACCAGTACCATTAGCAAAAATAGTAATGCCACCGAATTTTACAACAGTTTTTTCAGGAACCATATCTGCACCAGAGTAACCAACAGCACAGATTACACGTCCCCAGTTAGGGTCTTCACCGAAGAATGCAGTTTTTACAAGTGGAGAATTAGCAATTGCCATACCTACAGTTTTAGCATCAGCAAAAGATTTTGCACCTTTTACATTGATTGTTAAGAATTTGCTAGCACCTTCACCATCAGCTGCAATTTGTTTTGCAAGTTCTGTGCAAAGCATCATGAGTTTATCAAAGAAGATTTGATAATCAGCGTTTTCTTCTGTGATTTTTGCATTATTTGCTTCGCCATTAGCGAGTACGATTACCATATCATTTGTACTCATATCACCATCAACGGAAATCATGTTGAAGGATTTTTTCTACGCAACCAGATACAGCTTTTTGTAAAAAGAGCTTGGTCGATAGCAATATCAGTAGTAATATAGCAAAGCATTGTAGCCATATTAGGACGAATCATACCAGAACCTTTTGCGATAGCGCCCATGCGAACTGTTTTACCAGATAATTCAAATTCGCAAGTTACACTTTTGCTGTGAGTATCAGTAGTGATGATAGCTCTACCAGCATTATCACTGCCATCAGCAGATAAATTAGCTACAGCATCTTTGATACCAGCTTCAAGTTTATCCATTGGCAAATTAACACCGATAACACCAGTGGAACCAACGATTACATCATCAGCATTAACACCGAGTTCATCAGCTGCGATTTGTGCCATTTTGTGAGCATCATCTAAACCTTGTTGACCAGTGCATGCATTAGCACAACCAGCATTAGCTACGATTGCATGAGCAGTTCCTGTAGCAACAACTTCTTTAGATACATAAACTGGAGCAGCAGCTACTTTATTTTGAGTGAATGTACCAGCTACAACAGCTTGAGTTTTTGTATAGATAACAGCAACGTCTAAGTTACCGCTTTTTTTATGCCAGCTTAACGCCTGCTGCAGTGAAACCTTTGGCAAACGTTTACGCCTTGAGTATCTTTTTTTATCATAAAATATACCTCCGAGTTATCGAAATATCATGGATAAATTGGAGTGAAATCCAATCCTGTTTTTTCATCAAAACCGCAAGCAATATTAAAGTTTTGAATAGCTTGACCTGCGGCGCCTTTTACTAAATTATCAATAGCGGAAAGGACGATAATGCGACCTGTTCTAAGGTCAATATGCCAACCGATATCGCAGAAGTTAGAACCACGAACTTCTTTAGTAGATGGATAAGCACCTCTACCTAATAAGCGAATGAAATATTCATCGCCATACATATCAGTGTATGCTTTATCTATCATTTCTGGAGTAACCCATTGTTTGATATTAGCATAGCAAGTGCTTAAAATTCCTCTAGACATTGGTACTAGATGAGGTGTGAAGTTCAAAGTAACTTTACGATGACATAAATGACCTAAAGCTTGTTCGATTTCAGGTGTATGACGATGTGTAGCTACGCCATAAGCTTTGAAATTATCATAAAGCTCAGGGTAATGTGTCATTTGTTTAGCTGAACGACCAGAACCAGAAGTACCAGATTTAGCATCAACAATAATAGTATTTGGTTCAATAAATTCATTTTTTACAAGTGGTGCTAAGGCTAAGATACTAGCAGTAGTATAGCAACCAGCATTACCAATAATTTTAGCATTTTTAATATCTTCGCGATAAAGTTCAGCTAAACCATAAACGCGAGGTGCGTCTTTATGTGTATGAGCTACTTTATACCATGCTTCATAGATATCTGTATCATCAAAGCGATAATCAGCACCTAAATCAATAATGCGAACATTAGTATCGGCTAAAGCTTTACCTACTTCCATAGCATGACCATGAGGAAGACCAATAAATACAAAATCGCTATCGTTTGCGATAGTATCCATATCTTTCATACTGATTAATTCTTGGTCATATAATCCTCGTAAGTGAGGATATACTTCAGAAATTTTTTACCAGTATAACTTTCTGAAGTTATATGCACTACTTGAACTTGGGGATGGTTGTACAGTAAACGTAAAAGTTCTGCACCAGCATATCCAGTAGCACCAATAATACTTACTCTAATCATGATATCCTCCATTTTTAAAAGTTAAATATTAACGCTTCAATATAATTAAAGATATGCAGTGTTAACATGTAAATAAATTATAACACAAAATAAAAAAAACGCTAACAAAATAAGGTGGTTATAATTATACAACTCAATCGTTAATAAAATTTTAATAATTAAAGTTTTTAAAAAATTTTAATAAAAATGGTATATATAAACTAAAAGAATATATATACCATAAATTAATATTTATAAACTATGTTTATTTTTGGCTTTGAATAGTTAAAGTACGGAAGAACTTATGCATAAACATTGAATAATTTTCTAAATTATCATCTTCAGTATCTCCGCCGATTATTTGATAAGAACAAATCCAATGATTG
>ENA-OPZN01000433-OPZN01000433.1-human-gut-metagenome-genome-assembly--contig:-NODE-433-length-13175-cov-1.846260_pt1 | contig 13175 bp, 20 predicted proteins | sample MGYA00242483_ERZ504503 | MGnify/ENA primary metagenome ERZ504503 (study PRJEB26092, sample SAMD00036285) | human gut metagenome | host: Homo sapiens | study: EMG produced TPA metagenomics assembly of... | reverse complement strand
CTTTTTTTAAAATAGTTAATGAAAGTTTTAAATAAATAAGATGAAATATATTCAAAACATTAATAAGGAAGCGTAACATTTTTCTTTCATTCTTACCTAAAAATCCTCAAAAATGCACAGAAAAACCCTTTCTTTGCCCTTCTTTCCAGTCCGCGGTGGGGATATATGACACACTAGGAACCGTGTAAACAAAGAATGGCATAAAATAAGGCGTACAGCGCCCAAAATTTTCTTGACAGGGTACGCGAGGAATGCTAGAATAGCATGGTGTCACAGGAGAAACTATGTCTTGACGGAGGTGCGCAATGTTTTTGGAAGAAGTAAAAAACGGCGCTCCGACTGTGGTGGGAGTAAAACAGACCCAGAAGGCCCTCGTCAAGGAAACTGCCCGCGGCGTCATCGTGGCGATGGATGCCAGCGATCACATCACAGGCCCCGTCAGGGCCTTGTGCGGGATTCATCAGGTTCCTGTGGAAACGGTCCCGACCATGCAGGAATTGGGCAAGGCCTGTGGGATCCACGTGGGAGCAGCCGTGGCGGCTGTTCTTGAAACTCGGTAAAATCTTCCGCTTGGGAGATTTTAATACATTAAATCTTATTCTTGAGAAAGGAGGTGCCGGAATGCCTACAATCAATCAGTTGATTCGTAAAGGTAGACAAGTTGTTACTCAAAAATCCACGGCGCCAGCATTGAAAAATTCACCGCAAAAACGCGGTGTCTGCACGAGAGTGTACACCACCACTCCGAAGAAACCTAACTCTGCTCTTCGTAAGGTTGCTCGTGTCCGCTTGACCAATGGTATCGAAGTTACTGCTTACATTCCTGGTATTGGCCATAACCTGCAGGAGCACAGCGTAGTCCTCATCAGAGGCGGAAGAGTCAAGGACCTTCCTGGTGTTCGTTATCATATCATTCGTGGCGCATTGGATACTGCCGGTGTTGCTGATCGCGCACAGGCTCGTTCCAAATACGGCGCTAAACGCCCGAAAGCAGCTAAGAAATAAGCACAATGCGTGAATGATTCATAACGAAGGAGGAATTACAGATGCCGAGAAAAGGTCCTGTAACGAAAAGAGACGTATTACCGGATCCAGTATATGGTTCCAAATTATTAACCAGATTCATCAACAAGATTATGCTCGACGGCAAAAAGGTGTCGCTGAACGCATCGTCTATGATGCATTTGATCTGATCCATTCCAAAACGGGCAAAGACCCCATGGAAGTTTTCGACGCTGCCATGAAGAACGTCATGCCTACGCTGGAAGTTAAAGCTCGCCGCGTCGGCGGTGCCAACTACCAGGTTCCTGTTGAAGTCCGCGCTGACCGCAAGACCACTCTGGGGATTCGCTGGCTCGTCAACTATTCCCGCCTGCGTGGTGAAAAGACGATGTACGAACGTGTTGCCGGCGAACTGATGGACGCTGCCAACAACACCGGTGCTTCCGTCAAAAAGCGTGAAGATACGCACAAGATGGCCGAAGCCAACAGAGCGTTTGCACATTATCGTTGGTAATCTTTACAACCAATCATTACAAGGAGGAGTAATCTGTGGGCAGAGAGTTTCCCTTAGATAAAATCAGAAATATCGGCATCATGGCACACATTGATGCCGGTAAAAACGACCACCACGGAACGTATCCTGTTCTATACCGGTAAGACCCGTAAGATCGGCGAAGTCCACGACGGCGCCGCTACCATGGACTGGATGGTTCAGGAACAGGAACGTGGGATCACGATTACTTCTGCTGCAACGACCTGTACCTGGAAAGGACATTCCATCAACATCATTGATACCCCGGGCCACGTTGACTTCACGGTTGAAGTTGAACGTTCCCTGCGTGTACTCGACGGCTCCGTTGCCGTATTCAGTGCCAAGGGCGGTGTTGAACCCAGTCCGAAACCGTATGGCGTCAGGCAGAAGAATACAATGTACCGCGTATCGCGTACATGAACAAGATGGATACGACGGGCGCTGACTTCTTCAACGCTGTCCAGATGATGAAAGATCGTCTCGGCGCAAATGCTGTGCCTATCCAGATTCCGATGGGTGCTGAAGATCAGTTCGTCGGCCTCATCGACCTCGTCAAGATGCAGGCTATCGTCTATGGCGATGACCTTGGCAAAGACGAAGAATTCGAGCCGATTCCTGAAGAATACGTTGAAGAAGCCCAGAAATGGCGCCAGAACCTCTTGGAAGCCGTTGCTGAAGGCGACGACGACCTGATGGAAAAATACCTTGAAGGCGAAGACCTTACGGAAGATGAAATCAATGCCACCATCCGTAAGATGACCTGTGCCTGCAAGATGTTCCCTGTCACCTGCGGTTCTTCCTATAAGAACAAAGGCGTGCAGCCCCTTCTGGATGCCATCATTGCTTACATGCCGGCTCCGACCGATGTGGCTGACATCAAGGGCGTGGATCCTGAAACGGGCGAAGAAACAACTCGTCCTTCCAGCGATGATGCTCCCTTTGCTGCCCTTGCCTTCAAGATCGCAACCGACCCCTATGTTGGCCGCCTGGCTTTCTTCCGTGTCTACTCCGGTAAACTGACGGCTGGCTCCTACGTCTACAACTCTTCCAAAGGCAAGAGAGAACGTATCGGCCGTATCCTGCGCATGCACTCCAACCATAGAACGGAAATCGAAGAAGTCTATGCTGGTGATATCGCAGCTGCCGTTGGCCTGAAAGATACGGGCACGGGCGATACGCTCTGCGATGAAAAGGCTCCGGTCATTCTCGAATCCATGGTCTTCCCTGAACCGGTTATTTCTGTAGCCATCGAACCGAAGACCAAGGCCGACCAGGAAAAGATGGGCATTGCCCTTGGCAAACTTGCTGAAGAAGACCCGACCTTCCGTGTCCGCACGGATCCCGAATCTTCCCAGACCATCATCTCCGGTATGGGTGAACTCCACCTTGATATCATCGTCGACCGTCTGAAGAGAGAATTCCACGTTGACTGCACTGTAGGCAATCCCCAGGTTGCCTATCGTGAAACCATCCGCAAGGCTGTTAAGAGCGAAGGTAAATTCGTTCGTCAGTCCGGTGGTAAAGGTCAGTATGGTCATTGCTGGCTTGAACTGACTCCGCTCAAACCGGGCGAAGGCTTCAAATTTGAAAACAAGATTGTTGGCGGTGCCATTCCTAAGGAATACATTGCACCTGTTCAGGCTGGTGTTGAAGAAGCCATGGAAAACGGTGTTGTGGCTGGCTATCCGATGGTTGATATCGGTGTTACCGTTTACGACGGTTCCTACCACGAAGTCGACTCTTCTGAAATGGCATTTAAGATTGCTGGTTCCATGGGCTTTAAGTCCGGTGCCGCCAAAGCTGACCCTGTTCTGCTCGAACCGTACATGAAAGTTGAAGTGACGGTCCCTGAAGAATACATGGGCGACGTTATCGGCGACCTGAACTCCCGCCGTGGCCGCATCGAAGGCATGGAAGCAAGAAACGGCGCCCAAATCATTTCCGCTTTCGTTCCCCTGTCTGAAATGTTCGGGTATGCAACGGACCTTCGTTCCAAGACCCAGGGCCGTGGCAACTACTCCATGGAAGTCGACCATTACGAAGAAGTTCCTAAGAACATCGCGGAAGCGATTGTTGCCAAAAATAAGGGAACGGCTGAATAAGCCCCAATTTTAGGAGGATTAGTACAATGGCTAAAGAGAAATTTGAAAGAACAAAACCCCATGTCAACATTGGTACCATTGGTCACGTTGACCATGGCAAGACGACCCTGACCGCTGCCATCACCAAAGTGCTGGCTGAAAAGGGCGGCGCCCAGTTCATGGACTACAACATGATCGATAAGGCTCCGGAAGAAAGAGAACGCGGGATCACCATCAACACCTCTCACGTTGAATACGAAACCGCTAAGAGACATTATGCTCACGTTGACTGCCCGGGCCACGCCGACTATGTCAAGAACATGATCACCGGTGCTGCTCAGATGGACGGCGCTATCCTCGTTGTTTCCGCAGCTGACGGCCCGATGCCCCAGACCCGCGAACACATCCTGCTTGCTCGTCAGGTTGGCGTACCTGCCATCGTTGTATTCCTGAACAAATCCGACCAAGTTGACGATCCTGAACTGATCGAACTGGTTGAAATGGAAGTTCGTGAACTGCTGAGCCAGTACGACTATCCGGGAGATGAAATTCCTATCGTAGTCGGTTCCGCACTGAAAGCCCTGGAAGGCGACCCTGAACAGGAAGCCAACATCCTCAAACTGATGGATGCTGTTGACGAATACATCCCGACTCCGGAACATGACCTCACGAAACCGTTCCTGATGCCTGTCGAAGACGTCTTCACCATCACCGGCCGTGGTACGGTTGCAACGGGCCGTGTTGAACGTGGCGTCATCAAAGTCGGCGACACCGTGGAAATCGTTGGTCTGAAAGAAGAAAAGAAACAGACCGTTGCTACGGGTCTTGAAATGTTCCGTAAGACCCTGGATCAGGCTGAAGCCGGTGACAACATCGGTGCCCTGCTCCGCGGTATTGAAAGAAACGAAATCGAACGCGGTCAGGTTCTGTCCAAACCGGGCACGATCCATCCGCATACGAAATTCAAGGGTCAGGTTTACGTACTGACCAAAGAAGAAGGCGGCCGTCATACTCCGTTCTTCAATGGCTACCGTCCTCAGTTCTACTTCAGAACGACCGACGTTACGGGCGTAGCTGAACTGCCGGAAGGCACCGAAATGGTTATGCCTGGCGATAACATCACCATGGATGTTGAACTGATCACTCCGATTGCTATCGAAAAAGGTCTGCGCTTTGCTATCCGCGAAGGCGGCCGTACCGTTGGCGCTGGTGTTGTTACCGAAATCGAAGAATAATTGAGCCGCAGAGGCCTAGGATGTGGGACCGACACAGGACAGGTCGGTCCCACATTTTTTATGTTGACATCTGCATCCTTGTATGATAGTCTATATAGGCAACTTTGAGGGATTTTGAATGTAAGTGAGGTGTTAAAACATGGCTGCGAACAACAATCGTATTGGTATTACCCTGGCCTGCACCGAGTGCAAACAGCGCAACTACCAGACCACGAAGAATAAGAAGAACGATACGGACCGTATCGAAATCAAGAAGTACTGCAAATTCTGCAAAAAGCACACTTTGCATAAAGAAACGAAATAAGGTGGAGCAATTATGGCATCGACTCAACTCACTCCCGATGTAAAAAGCTCCGGCGGAGCGTGGGGTTCTTCCGGGATGTGAAGAACGAAATGAAAAGGTAGCTTGGCCCAATCGGCGGGAACTGGGTGGATATACGGCAACGGTCATTGTTGCTGCCATCACGTCGTCCCTCTTGATTTGGGCAATTGATGCTGTCTTCTCCGTACTGTTCCGTTTAGTGATGGGAGTGCAATAAGCATGGAAGGTCAAAGACACTGGTATGTCATTCATACCTATTCCGGGTATAGAAACAAGTGAAACTGAATTTGGAGAGTAAGGTCCATTCCCTAGGGATGGAAGACATGATTTTCCAGGTTCTCGTCCCCATGCAGGACGAACTAGAAACCAAAAGACGACCAGCAGAAGGTTGTGAGCCGCAAGGTATTCCCCGGCTACGTCCTGATTGAAATGATTGTTGACGACCGCACTTGGTACGCTGTCCGCAATACGCCGGGTGTTACCGGTTTTGTCGGCACGGGCACCAAACCCATTCCTTTATCCCCACGCGAAGTAGCGCGTATTCTCGGGAAACAGTCCACTGGGAAGAAGGAAGCTTCCGTGGAAGCTCCGATTCGCATGAAATGCCCCGTTGAATTAGATCAGACCGTTCGTATTAAAGCCCCCGGCTTTAATGATATGGTAGGAACGGTGGCGGAGATCAGCGACGAACAGCAGAAGGTCAAAGTCATGATCGAAATGTTCGGCCGCGTTACTCCGGTTGAAGTCAACTTCTCTCAAGTAGAAGCAATAGAGTAAGATAGGAGGTGGAATTGATATGCCAAAGAAAGTCATTAAGATGGTAAAATTGCAGGTTCCTGCTGGTAAGGCAACTCCGGCACCTCCTGTAGGCCCGGCACTTGGCCAGGCTGGTATCAACATCATGGCCTTCGTCAAGGACTTTAATGCCCGCACCGAAAAACAGGCTGGTCTCATCATCCCTGTTGAAATTACGGTATTCGAAGACCGTTCCTTTACCTTCATCACGAAGACTCCTCCCGCTGCTGTCCTTCTGAAAAAGGCCGCTGGTATCGATAAAGCTTCCGGCGAACCGAACAAGAACAAAGTAGCGACGATCAAACGTGACAAAGTCAAGGAAATCGCTGAAACCAAAATGAAGGACCTGAACGCTGCAGACGTTGAAGCTGCTATGCGCATGGTCGAAGGCACTGCCCGCAGCATGGGTATTGTCGTAGAAGACTGATTTGAGTCTCAATCAGTGGGAGGCGAAAGCCGCTCGCACCACTAGGAGGAAAAAGTACAATGACTAAAGCTGGTAAGAAGTATACCGATGCTGCAAAGCTGATCGAAGCTGGCAAGGCATATACTCCAAAAGAAGCTGTTGAACTGGTTAAAAAGACTTCCGTCACCAAATTCGACAGCACTGTTGAATGCTCCGTTCGCCTCGGTGTCGATCCGAAGTATGCTGACCAACAGGTCCGCGGTGCTCTGGTTCTGCCCCATGGTACTGGTAAATCCAAGACTGTTCTTGTTTTTGCCCGCGGTGCAAAAGCTCAGGAAGCTCAGGATGCAGGTGCTGACTTTGTTGGTGCTGAAGAGCTCGCTGACAAGATCAAGGGCGGCTGGTTCGACTTTGACGTCTGCGTAGCAACGCCTGACATGATGGGTGTGGTTGGCCGCCTTGGTAAACTCCTCGGTCCTAAAGGCCTCATGCCGAACCCAAAAGTCGGAACGGTTACCATGGATGTAACCCGTGCCGTAAATGAAATCAAAGCTGGTAAGATTGAGTACCGTACCGATAAAGCCGGTAACGTACAGACCTCTATCGGCAAGGTTTCCTTTGATGCTGATAAACTGCTGGATAACTATATTACCCTGATCTCCACGCTGATCAAAGTAAAACCCTCCGGCGCAAAAGGCCAGTATATCAAGAGTGTTACCCTGTCCACCACCATGGGCCCTGGCGTACACATCGATGTGCTGAAAGCCGACAGCAACAAGTAATCAATTCGAAAATGACCATCGGACCGCAGACAGTAGGTGCGTAAGCCTAACGTTACAAAACGCCTGCCTAGGTCGGAGTGTTTGGATAAATACGACCTCCGGCGGCCTGCCGAGAGGTCTTTTCATTGATTCATATATCTAAACGCAAGGAGGTGTTTCTTGATGCATAGCATTCGTCCTGAAAAGGCTGCGAAAGTAGCCGAACTCAAGGATCTGATGACTGGCTCCGAAGGTGTCATTCTCGTTGACTACTGCGGTCTGACCGTAGCAGAAGACACGGATCTGAGAAGAAAGATGCGTGAAGCTGGTGTAACGTACATGGTTGCGAAAAACACCTTCGTCCGTATCGCTGCTAAAGAAGCAGGAATCGAAGGGCTTGACAGTTTCCTCGAACACAACACGGCATTGGCATTTTCTGCTGAAGATCCTGTTGCTCCTGCTAAGATCCTTTCCGAATTCGCAAAGGACCACAAAGCCCTTGAAATCAAAGCTGGTATCCTTGATGGTGCCGTCATCGGTCTTGACGAAGTCAAAGCCCTGGCAGATTTGCCGAGCCGCGAAGTCCTGCTTGCCAAACTCATCGGCAGCATGCAGGCCCCGATTTCTGGACTCGTCAACGTCCTTCACGGTACGCTGCGTAACTTTGTTTACGTTGTCGACGCCGTTCGTCAAAAAGAAAGAACAGGAATCTGCCTAATGGTTGGTTCGATTCTGCGACCTAAACATATTCTATTTAAAAATTTTGGAGGAATTTAAAATGACTAAAGAAGAAATCATGCAAGCCATTGAGAGCATGACTGTGCTCGAACTCGCTGACCTCGTTAAGGCTATGGAAGAAAAATTCGGCGTTAGCGCTGCTGCTCCTGTAGCTGTTGCTGCTGCTCCTGCTGCCGGCGGTGCTGCTGCTGCTGAAAAGACCGAATTCGATGTTGTCCTGACTGACTGCGGTGCCAGCAAGATCAACGTAATCAAGGTTGTTCGTGAACTGACCGGCCTGGGCCTGAAAGAAGCCAAAGCCGCTGTTGATTCCGCTCCTAACACCCTGAAGGAAGGCGTTTCCAAGGCTGATGCTGAAGCTATGAAAGCTAAGGCTGGAAGAAGCTGGCGCTAAGGTTGAACTGAAATAAATCTTGGCTGATTGAAAAGACTGTCGGAGGAGTTTCCTCTGCAGTCTTTTTTTGTTCTACAATAAGGGATGGGTGAGGAATTGTTCTTTCCTCACCCCATCCTTGCATAAAAAGGTTTGCTATAAATTTCGGATCGCTCACGTGTTCATATTCCCTTAGATAGAACATACATTAAAAAGGGGTGCAGCCTTTTTCCCTGCGTATTTCAAGCTGCAAGCGCATCTTAGACGAGAAAACCAGTGAAAGATACACTTGCGAGCTTGACCCTCCTTATCTTACTTACAGGAAGAAATCCCCCCTGGGAAGGACTCTTACATGGTTCTTCTCAGGGGTTCATATTTACACGCTGAAATCACGCAGGTCCTTATCGAGGGCCTCGAAGAGAGCATCCGCATCATGGGCCCGGAGGGCCTTCAAGATATCCTTGTGGTGTTTGCAGTCATCGCTGACATGCAGGACACCAGAGTCCATTCCCCAGCGGAACTGAGCATAGGCACGGCTCATGCGGCTCATGCAGGAAGACAGCTGTTCATCGGCATAAGCGTTACGACCCAGACGAAGCAGGGCCTTGTGGAAATCCATATTGCATTCCCAATGTTTGCGGGGCGGTAAATCGTCACGCAGGCATAGTTCATTGAGAGGTTCTAACGCGGCAATTTGAGGTTCCGTAAGGCTTTTGATGACACGGGACACAATTCCGTGCTCCAAGTAGAGGCGGAACTCCAGCATTTCGTTGATATCGTCCATCGTAAGGCGCGTGACTTCGTAACCATAGCGAGGCATGTTGCGAAGGACGCGCTCGTTACACAGGGTCATCAGGGCTTCCCGGACGGGCGATTTGCTGCATTCGTATTTTTCGATGAGACTTTTCTCATTGAGGATGTCCCCTGGTTGGTATTCCCCTGAAAAAATTCCCTCTAAAATGGCATTTCTGACTTTTTCCTTAAGTGACGGTTCTTTCATGGCTGAACCTTCCTTCCCTGACATAATACCTATATCTTAATCTAATTTGGATAATTTGACAATGATTTATTTCATATTATAACACTATAAATTAAACCTCCAATTTGGTTTTGATCATGATTTTTCAAAAAGGGCTTCCCAATTAATCATAACAGTGATATGATTACTAATATAATAATCCGACTACTCTGATGATTTTTGGGAGGGAAATCAATCATGACCTTGACACAGGAAGAAATGAACAATTATACGGTCATTCTGCACGAAGAACTGATCCCCCGCAATGGGCTGCACGGAACCCATTGCGATTGCCTATGCCGCGGCGAAGGCGAAAAGCCTATTTAAAGGCGATCTGGAGCGTTTTACTGTGAACTGCTCAGGGAATATCATTAAGAACGTAAAAGGCGTCACTGTGCCCAATTCTGGCGGTCAGAAAGGGATTCCTGCAGCGGCGGCCCTTGGTATCGTAGGCGGTGACAGTGATAAGGCCCTCGAAGTCATTGCCGGTGTGACGGATGAGGACCGAGAAGCCTGCCGTAATCTGGTCGAAAGGGATATCTGTGAAGTGACGCTGGCTGAAGGCGTAGCCAATCTTTATATTGATGTGACTTTGTATGGCCGGGACCATATGGCGGAAGTGATCATTGACGGAACCCATACAAACATCGTGAAGATGGTCCAGGACGGAAGCGTTCTCCTGGACCGGACGGGGACGGCCCAAGGGTGCCGGAAGCAAGGGAAAAGGGGACCGGGACCAGGATGACCTTCCAGGGGCTCATTGAGTATGCCAGAACCGTCGATCTTGAAGCGGTGAAGGCGCTTCTTGAAACTCAGATGACTTACAACACGGCAATCAGCGACGGAAGGCTTGACAGGCGCCTGGGGCGCAGAGGTGGGCAGGACCCTCCTTGAAACTTATGGCAGTGATGTTAAGTTCCGGGCCGTTGCTCGGGCGGCTGCCGGCAGTGATGCCCGCATGAGCGGCTGCCCGAAACCCGTCGTGATCAATTCCGGTTCGGGGAACCAAGGCATTACGGTTTCCCTGCCCGTCATCACCTATGCCGAGGCATGGAAGAAGAGCCATGATGAGAACGCTCCGTGCCCTTATTGTGAGTAACTTGGTCTCCATCTATATCAAGCACTATATTGGTCCTCTTCCGCTTTCTGCGGCGCTGTGAGTGCTTCTACCGGGGGCCGGTGCGGCCATCACCTTTATGGCAACGAATGGAGACGCCCGGAAAATGGCTAAGACTGTCACCAATACCCTCGCCAATGTGGGCGGCATCCTTTGTGACGGGGCCAAACCCAGCTGCGCCGCCAAGATTGCTTCCTCCCTTCAGGCCGCGCTTATGGCCCATGCCATGAGCATGAAGGACCGGGGTCTTTAAAGGTGGGGAAGGCATTGTTGAAAAAGGACATCGAGGATACCATTCGCAACATTGGATACATCGGCAAAAATTGGCATGAAGGGGACCGATACGGATATCCTCAATGTCATGATCGGTCAGATCGATCCTAAGGATTACGTTTGCTAAGAGGGTCTGAGGAGGCTTCTTTAGAGGAGCCTCCTTCTTTTTTTATGAAAATAACTTCGTCAATTTACTAGGAAATAGGCTATACCAAGGGGTAAGAACGGGGTATTTTTTCCCTAAAGGAGGGCTTTCTATGGAAATCAAGGAACGAGTAAGGGCCATGGAAGACGAGCTTGTGGAGCTGCGCCGCTATTTTCATGCTCACCCTGAACCATCTTGGAAAGAATTTAATACACAAAAAAGATCATGACTTATTTGGATGAATTAGGTATTCCCTATGTCCCATCGACCACGTCCGGTCTTGTGGCTACTCTTAAAGGGCCTCATTCGTCAGACCATATCATTGGCATCCGTGCCGATATCGATGCCCTTCCCATCAAGGAAGAAACCGGAGCCCCTTATGCCTCGGAAAAAGAAGGGACTATGCATGCCTGCGGCCATGATACGCATATTACGATCCTCCTTGGCACGGCTAAGGTCCTTGCGGCCATGAAAGACGAACTGACCGTGACGGTGCGCTTTTTGTTTCAGCCAGCGGAAGAAGAAATTGCCAACAGCGGTGCCACATATATGAAGGATGAGCCGCTTGTAAAGGATGCGAACGGCTCATTGCCCTCCACATTTGGAGCAAGATCCCTGTTGGTACAGCGTCCCTGCGCTATGGACCTGTCATGAGCGCGGCGGATACGTTTGATGTTTATATCGAAGGAAAGGGTGGTCACGGCGCCCTGCCGCATCAGACCATAGATCCCATTGTGGCTGGAGCTGAATTTGTGAACGCACTCCAGACCGTGGTCAGCCGTGAAGTCAATCCTCTGGAACCGGCCGTCCTATCCGTGACCACTTTTCAGGCTGGGACAACGAGCAATGTCATTCCCGCATCGGCTCATCTATCGGGGACAGCCCGTACCTTCAGCCCCACACTGCGCGAGGCCTATCCTGGCATCCTTAGACGGGTGGCCCGCGGTGTAGGGGAAACCTCAAGGGCCAAGATCCGCACGGAATACCATTTTGGACCGCCGCCCACGATCAACGATGCAGCCTGTGTGGATACAGGACGCAGAGCCTGTGAGACGGTTTTGGCAAGGATCATGTCGTTGATTGGGAATTGCAGATGGGCGGCGAGGACTTTGCCAAATATGATAACCCTAAAGCCCTGCTCCTTTTAGGCGGTGGCTTTGCTGACGCGTCGCGGCGCTATCCGCAGCACAGTCCCCACTATGATATCGATGAAAGGGCTCTTTTATTGGGCGTTGAATATTTTGCTGAATATGTACGGGAGTGGGAGAAGGAACTTCTAAAGTAACGTTACAAAGATTACGGTGAATCGGAGAAAGGAACTGGAATTGTTGCCTTTTCTCCGATTTTTTTCATTTCATACTAAAAATAAAACGTTGAAAGCTTTTCATAGGGGATAAAAAATGTTCATGGGAAAGATCTTGCCCGAATCATGAGCTTTTCAGTATAATATAAAAAATTTCGAGAAAAACTCATATTTTATTATTTTTTCTCAATCGAGGGGGTACAGTATGGACTTCAATTTTGTCGCATTTTTCTTTAATCCCTTGGTCCTCTTATTTTTAACCATGACCTTGGGCAACCTTTTTGGCGAACTGAAGATTGGAAAATTCAAGTTCGGCATTACAGGAACCTTGTTTGTTGGTCTGGTCATTGGCTATTTCCTGACCCAATATGCAGCGGGCGTTCCTAAAGAAAGCCGCTATTTTGCCTCTGCTATGGCTGTCATGCAGGGAAAGGTCATCCCCGGTCCGCTTATGAGCCTGGCACTTCTTGTCTTTATTGTGGGGACGGGTCTTCTTGCTGCCAGTGATATGAAATATGCCTTGACGAAATTTGGCAAGCAGTTTGTTATCCTCGCCATCTTCATTCCCTTTGTTGGAGCAGTTGCTTCCTATGGTTCGAGCCAGCTCCTGCAGGATATGAGCTTCCTAGATGACCGGGACCTATACGGGCGCCTGACAAGTTCCACGGGTCTTGCCGCGGCTACGGAGTCGTCTGACAGCGAGGCTAGACGATTGGGCATGGAATTTGGCAGCCAGCCGGAATCAGCCAGAAAAAGATCATTGCCATCATCAACAGCGCCCGCGTCCGTGATGCCAAGCTTCGTCATGAATCCGCACCGGCTCCGCTGACGCTGGAAGGGACCCAGTCCCTTTCCCAAGAAGATGTTGAAGTCTTTGTCACGGAGCAAAGGCCGGCGTTGGCGTGGGACACTCCATCGGTTATCCTTTTGGGGTTCTCTTCTTGATCCTTGCCATTAACCTGATTCCGAAGATCTTTGGCCTTGATGTCGAAGACGAAAAGAAACGGTATTTTGCGCAAAGGCAGCTTGATATCAAGAATGACGCAAGCCTTGTGACGGAAAAACCTCAGGAAG
>ENA-OPZN01000432-OPZN01000432.1-human-gut-metagenome-genome-assembly--contig:-NODE-432-length-13175-cov-2.447272_pt1 | contig 13175 bp, 15 predicted proteins | sample MGYA00242483_ERZ504503 | MGnify/ENA primary metagenome ERZ504503 (study PRJEB26092, sample SAMD00036285) | human gut metagenome | host: Homo sapiens | study: EMG produced TPA metagenomics assembly of... | reverse complement strand
CTTTGAGAAAAAGGCCAACACCGTCATATCCCGGTGGCATCCACATCCGGCCTGTCTGTCCGTATCCTGTTACCAGGCCATAGATCAGCTTTGGGAAACGGTCCTTTAACGACTCATAATCAAGACCGGATCTTACCAGGGATTTTAAACGGTTATTGGTAATAAATACATCCGCTTCATCTAAAAGATGAAACAAAATCTCTTTCCCTTCCGGTGTCTTGGTGTTCAACTGGATATCCTTTTTGCCCAGATTGTAAATGTCAAAAAGAGGATTTTCCTCATCTGTAATGGGAAGTCCACAGTTGGCACCGTAAAACGCCATGGATCACCTGCAGTGCTTTCCACGCGGATCACATCCGCTCCCATTTCTGCCATCATTCTTCCTGCTGTCGGCGCTGCCACAAAACTGGCCAGTTCCACCACTTTCACTCCTTCTAATGGTTTGTGTGCGCTCATGATCTTTTCCTCCTGATCCTAAAAATGTTCTCCTGGGATGTTTCTGTGCCTGATCTTATACGAAGATCACCGGTCAGACGATCCCCATTTTAATACATAAAATAGATACAAACAAAGTAATAAAGCCTGGTATATAAGTTGACATCATATACATTTTCAGACATTCTGCATAGGGCATGCGAAGCACTGCCGCTGCATTGGGTATTCCCGCATTATGAGGCGCAATACTGGTAAAAGAAGTAAGCATCATCATGCGGTGGGCATTGCCTGCACTAAGTCCTGCCAGTGTGTACTGATCTAACATATGGGAACCGAAAGCCGGGATCGGTGCTGCTACAGATGCCATGATAAAGGCTGCTAAAAGTCCCATAAGACTTCCGCTCATCAGATGAGGCAGAGCAGACAGCATGTTCTGAAAATAGGTAAAACCTTCTATGTTTTTACCACTGCGCCAATGGCATAGGTAGCGGAAACACTTAAAATGGGGCCATAGGCAGCAGTGATGCCCTGTGAAAGGCTTGTCTTTAGCTTTGGCAGCAGGTTCTTATGTCCTGTAATAACAGTAAGGATGCAGCCTGCAAATAATGCCTTTACTACATATACCTGAAATCCGGCACTCAGCACCAACACTACAGCTAAAGGAAGGATACTTGGAAGCAGTCCCGGAAGACAGTCTTCCGATAAACCTTCATCCAGATTGGCCATACGGATTCCTTCTCCCGATGGCAGGAACGCTTCCCCTTTTTTCTGTGTTATTTTTAACATGGTCCATAAAAACACCAGGGATACCGCCCAGAATGTGACCACTGCAACAATGGAAAGCTTCCAGCCCGCCATGGTGGTTGTGCCGCAGATATCCGTAGCATATACATTGCCCGCCTGAATAGAACCGGCCAGATAAGCGGCGCTTACAGTCTGTGCCCCGGCGCAGCAGTACAGCCGCCAGGGGGTATCTGTTTCCTCATAAATGGTCTTTGCAATAGGTAGTACCGTAAACACCACCACAAAACCGGAAATTCCCACATAACATAAGATAAAATACAAAACCGGAACTAAAAGCACACAGAAAAACTTCTGGTTGTTTTTGCTTTTTTTGATCAGCCCTGATAAGGACAAGGCGATCTTTTTTGCATTTCCCCCATCACTCATCAGCTTTCCCATAAGGGCACTTAAGAAAAACAGGAGGAAATAGCTTTGTAAAAAACCTGCCAGTCCCGGCAAATAAAATTCTTTTAAGCCGTCTAAAATACTGATCCCGGAAAACACAAACATAAGACAGCTGCTGGCAACTGCTGACAAGATCAGGTTAAAACCTTTAAATGCCAGCACTACAAACAGTAAAAGCCCCAGGATCATTCCTATGAAGCTGATCATAGGCTGTTTTCCTTTTGTCTTTTTCAAGGTCTGCCTCATTTGGCTTTCTGCCTTCCATGGCTGCCATACGGGCTGCGCTGACTCCCGGACCTTCATTGCAAAGGTATCTTCCATTACCCCGTAATCCCAGTATCCGGCTCTGCCGATCAGGCGCAGTTTCCTGTAATCCAGCTTTCCGTTTGGAAGGATGATCTCATCTGCCACATGGATCTCCACTACTTTTCCAATGATCAGATCCACAGTACCTTTTCCTCCTGCCATAGTCCCGGGAATACGGATGGTCTGCATGTATTCACACTCAAACTGGATGGGTGATTCTGCTACTCGCTTTGCTGCCACTCTTACAGACTCTGCCTTGTGGAGTCCGGCTTTTTCAAATTCATCCTCTTCCGGCGCAAAACCGCTGGCTGTAATGTTCATCTGCTCCTTCAGATCATACGGAACTGCGTTATATACAAAGCAGCCTGTAGACTCAATATTGTTTACAGTATCCTTGCGGTGTACATGATCCGGCTCGTCTCCCCCCTGGTTAATAGCGATCATGACCATAGGCGGATCGTAGGAAAGGTTCTGGAACTGGCTGAAAGGCGCCAGATTATCAATTCCGTCCCTGCTTACAGTGGAGATCCAGCCAATCGGTCTTGGAGCTACACAGGCCTTAAATGGATTTAATGCCATCGGACATTCTTCGTTCTGCGGTGAGTAATGCATAAATAAGTCCCCCTTTGCGTATTATGTTTCTCTGACCATCCGCCCCGGCGGATGACCAGGGCTTTTTCACCCTTTTTCTGTTGTATTTAAGATACCAAAATCCCCCATTTTCCAACAACTGCAATTCATACAAAAAAAGGCCATGTCAAAGTCCGTTTTATTTTTAGACAATCTGGTTAAAACAACCACAATTTCTCACCCATGCTCTCTTTACTTTCGTAATCCATTCCATAGGATTTCTCTTTTTGGATTGATATTATATAGACAAAGAAACAAACTACTAAATAAAATTAATGTAACGGAGGAATGCATATGGAACAATATAAACCATTAAAAGGCGTCAAAGTGGTGGAATTATCTCTTATGGTAGCTTCTGCCAGCTGCGGACGTATGATGGCTGACTGGGGTGCAGACGTTATCAAACTGGAAAACACAAAAGGCGGTGACAATTTCCGTAAATGGCCGCTGTCCATCGGTGCTCCTGCAGATGATGATTTCGACCCGATCTTTGACAACTTAAACGCCAACAAGCGTGCTGTCAGCATTGACACCAGAACCAAAGAGGGCCAGGAGATCGTATACCGCCTGTTAGAAGATGCAGATGTATTCTTAACCAACTTAAGAACAGAAGCACTGCGCAAACAGGGCCTTGATTATGATACTTTAAAGAAAAATTCCCAAAACTGGTTATGTGTCAGTTAGACGGCTATGGTCCAAAGGGTGAAGAAGCCGGAAGACCTGGTTATGACAACACTGCATTCTGGGCAAGAGGCGGCTTTATGTACAGCCAGGCTGTATATGGAGACAGCAATGATACCTATCCTGTTTACATGCCTATGGGCTTTGGTGATACCACCTGTGCCCTTGGTATGATGGCTGCTACTGTTTCCGCTGTTTTAAGCGCAAGACAGACCGGAAAAGGTGACCGCGTTTCCTTAAGCCTTTACGGAACTGCAGCATGGCTGGCAAACATCCTTGTTTCCGGTTCCCAGTATGGTTTTAAAATGCCAAAACGCAGAGAAAATTCCAGTCCCTTTGGTGCTCCTTTCAAATGCAGTGACGGCCGCTGGTTCATGCCTCAGGTTGTTGTATTTAACAGGGATACTCCTATTTTCTATCACCTTCTTGGTGCAGACGATATGATCGGTGATCCCCGTTATGCTACCAGGGCACAGTTTAATGATGTAAATATCTGCCGTCCTGTTATCGAACGTTTTGAGAAGATATTCGCTACAAAAACTGCCAAAGAATGGTATGACATGTTCAGCGCAGAAGGCCTCTGCTGCGAGATCTTAGCCCGTTACGAAGATGTCCTTACGGATCCACAGGCAATTGCCAATGATTTCGTCTACAAGATGAAATACGACAATGGCCAGGAAGCAACCCTGGTACGCACCTGCCTGCGCAGCGAACGCATGGGAACCCCGGAATTTAACCGCGGACCGATGCTTGGTGAACACACTGTATCTATCCTGAAAGAAGCCGGATATTCTGATGAAGAAATTGAGAAATATCTGTCTGAAGGAATCATCCGCCAGCATGACTAATCTGTTTATCCATAGAAAATAACTTTAAAGGGAGCGCCGGTTCAACCGGCAGCCCCCTTTTTTAGTTTGCCATGTTCTTTTATTTCCAGGTCATCCGTCCATAATCCAGAATCGCTTTTCCATCGCTGTCCTTTACCATACGGAATAATGCTTCATTTTCCCCTGTTTTCCATACATGAAGGGTAAAATGATCTCCCGGCAGTGCTACTGCGCGGAACTGGTTCTCAATGGATACCATGCGCTCCGGCTCTCCTGGGAATAATGCATCGATCATCATGCGGCAGGCATAGCCTAAGCTGCAAAGTCCATGAACAATAGGACGGTCAAAACCGGCTTTTTTTGCAAATGCAGGATCTGCATGGAGCGGGTATGTATCACCTGTCAAACGATACAGTAACGGCGCATTCTCCGGATATGCATCCTTTATCTCATAGTCAGCTTCTCTCTCCGGGATCACTACGGTGCTGTGAGGTACCTTCGGCCCGCCAAAACCACCGGCCCAGCGGTTTAAATAACCCATTGTATTGGTAAATACAGGATCTCCCGCCTCATCTTTTGCAATAATATCTACGTTGATCTTGGCTCCTTTTCCTTCTCCCCGGTCATATACGGCGCTGATCACCTTTTCCAGATGAAGTTTTCCTTCTTTTGAGATAGGCTTGTGGATCACCAGCTTATGATCCATATGTAAGGTGCCGTCAGAACGAAGTCCTTCGATCTTCTTTGTAGGCATTAACGGCTGCTCTGAATATGGTTCTGTTCCAAAGGTAGCTGTACATGGGATCACACCAAAGGTAGGTACTGCCTTCAAGCCCTTTTCATACACATATTCCAGCTCTTCCTGCTTTGCCCCAACACTCAAATTATAAAGGATCAAATCTCTCCAGGTATAGGAAAATCCTGCTCTACGGATAAACCAACTGCAGACTCATCTAACATAAAAGTAACCTCCTCATCTTCCTCTGAACATAAAGGCTGCTGCAAAACATTTTTCCTATTTGCGGCAGCCTCACTTTCATCTATGTATCCTGAGCATTATTTAATTTTGTTCTTACGGATCACATTGCCGCTGATAACTACTCTCTGGATCTCATTGGTTCCTTCAAAGATCTGGAAGATCTTCGCATCACGCATCAGCTTCTCAACCGGGTAATCACGCATATATCCGTATCCGCCTAAGATCTGGACTGCTTCTGTAGTAACGCGGTTTAATGCATCTGAGCAGTAGCACTTAGCGATCGGGCCTAAAGTTGCTGCTAAAGGATCACCTGCATCTAACAGTGCTGCTACCTTCATACCGATAGCACGGCTGGTCTCAATGGCGATCTCCATATCTGCGATCTTGGAGGAAATAGCCTGGTTCTTGTAAATTGGCTTGCCCATGGTAGTACGCTCCTGGGCATATTTTACGCATACTTCCATAGCTGCCTTCATAATGCCTACACAGCCGCTTCCTACGCCTGCACGGCCCTGCTCCAGAGTCTTCATGGCAATTTTAAAGCCTTCGCCCTCTTTGCCAATCAGTGCAGATGCAGGGATATGTACATCTTCAAATAATACATCACAGGTAGCAGACTGACGGATACCCATCTTATCTTCATGCTTGCCAATGCTGATGCCTGGCAGATGTGCATCTACTAAGAACATGGTCAGTCCCTTATACCCAAGACTTCTGTCAATAGAAGCAACTACACACATAAAAGTCTGCATAGCATGCGTTGGTGATAAAGCACTTACGTCCGTTTAAAACATACTCTTTTACATTTCCATCTTCATCTAAAATCTTATCAGCTGTAGTCTTGCATGCACCTGCATCGGATCCTGCTTCCGGCTCAGTCAGAGCAAAAGCTGCAAATCCGCTGCGTTTCTTTGGCCAGCGTGGATCTCTTCCCGGCTTATCGCTTGTTAAAATTTCTACACACCATTTTTTTCTGCTCTTCCGTTCCCGCGATCAGAACCGGCTTGATACCCAGATTGTTGGTTCCACATGTTAATCCAAAACCTGCATCACCATACATCAGCTCCTCACGGATCCATGCTGCAGATACATTGCTCAGTCCCTGGCCGCCGTACTCTGCCGGCAGATCTGCACATACAAGACCCATTTCAAATGCCTTGTTGTAAGCATCCCAGTCCAGTTCACCGGAAATATCGTGCTCTGCTGCCTTTGGACGAACCTCCTTTAAAACGAAGTCATGGACCATATCCACGATTTCCTTATCCTCACCTGTTAATACCAATCCTGCTGCCGCTGTATCCAGCATACGATTACCACCTTTCTCCTTGAATATTTTATGGACTCCAAAAACCCGGTTGTAAACTGCGTTCCAGGAGCATGTTTGTATTTCATATCTCTATGTGAATATAATAACAGATTCCCTTCATTCCTCACACGTTTACACCTACAAAAAAGGGGGTGTTTCAAAATATGCTGTTGTGGTCAAAATAACCATGAAATTTTGCACAGTTTCTGCTATACTGTATTTGTTGTATTCTGTCCTCATGAAATTATGGGGTATTTTACACACATTATCATTGTTAATTTATTTACGAAAGGGGATTTACCATGAAGCTGGCTCAGTGTATTATTCTTGATCTTCTAAAAGACTATGATCCTGTACCCATTCTGCCTGAAACATGTGATTTCCATTTTTCCGGTGTACAGCTTTTAGATCAGGATAATCCTACCGACGATCCATCCATTCTTTACATAGGAACAACTACCCAGATTTCTTCCTTTGATACAGAAAAATTAAAAGACTTCTGCATCATCTGTATTGGAAAAAAAGAAGACGTTTCTTCTTATATAGAAAACTATCAGGCAAATTTGATCCTGATCCCTGAAAACCATTCTCTTGCTTCCGTAGTCAACACTCTTTACACCGGCTTTCACCGCATTTTAAGATGGGATGCCGAACTGCAGAATGCTATCCTTAGCAAGCAGAATTACCAGTCCCTTTTCTCCATTGGCGGCCGTTTCTTTGGAAAAAATGCCATGCTCATGGTCAATTCTTCCTACAATGTCATCGGCACTAACCTACTAGAAGCACCTGGCCATGAAAAGCTTGGATTTCATTCTGAAAAACGGTTACTATTCCAAAGATCTTACGGATGGACTGGCACAGATGGGCTATATGGCAAAAGGATTCCAGTATAAAACACCTACTATCTTAAATCCGCCCAACTATATGAATTGTCCTATCATGGTTCTTTCCATGCATGCAGATAACGGCATTTTTCTTGGTTTTTATCACCATTTACTTTATTGAAAGCCAGCCAACTGCCACTCAGTTTGAGCTTTTCTCCCATTTTGCCAAAATGATCCGCTGCTATTATCTGAAAAACAGCGAAGAAAAATGCTTCCACTCCAACACCCCTTGAGTCCTTTATGAGCGATCTGATCAACCACACCCAGGAAGATGAAGCATTTATGCAGGACAGAGCCCGTACACTGCGTCTCCCAATAGAAGCCACCTACCGTCTCTGCGTGATCAAATGGGATAAATTCATCCTCCCACAGGCTGACTATGTAAGGAACCGTTTAAGAAGCTGCTTAAAATTCCCGCTGTTTCGCGTAGTCCTTTATCACGATTCCATCCTTTTGCTGCTTCAGGGAAATATCCCCAGCTTAAAGGTCATGGAAGAGATCAATGACTCCATGGGTGAATTCAGCGAAGTATTAAAGATCTGCCACGGATATGCCGGCTTTTCCACTGCCAGCTTTCCTCTTATGAAATTAAATATTGCTTATCAGCAGGCACTTACAGCAGTCCGCTACGGCACCATGTTAAATCCGGATAAAGGCATTTACTTCTATTCCCATTATTATATTTATGAAATGCTGGATTGAATATAAGAAACGTATGCATTAGAAGATATGTATATCCAGAAACTGAAGGAACTGAAAAATCCTTCAGAAGAGCATTATGACAATCTTTCCCTTTTACGCAACTATCTGCTCACGGAGCGCAGTATTTCTTCTACTGCAAAGATCATGCACATGCACAGAAACAGCGTGATCTACCGTCTGGGAAAGATCCAGGAAGCATTAGGCTTTGACTTAAATGACCCGGATGTAAGGCTTCGTGTTCTGATCTCCTTTAAGATCCTGGAACTGATAAGTGGCCATATAGAGCCACTGCCCTGCATCGATGGTCAGCAGGGCAGTGAGTCTTTTAACTTTTATGAATAATAGAGAGTATGGATTATGCTTTTAATTTCCTGATCTCTGCTGTCAGTGTTGGCAGTACGTCAAAGAGATTTCCTACAATACCGTAATCAGCAGCTTTAAAGATAGGTGCTTCCGGGTCTTTGTTGATGGCAACGATGCAGTCAGATCCGGACATACCTGCCAGATGCTGGATGGCACCTGAGATACCGCATGCAATGTACAGTTTTGGTCCTACAGTCTTACCTGTCTGGCCTACCTGATGTGCATGTCCGATCCATCCGGCATCAACTGCTGCACGGGATGCGCCTACGGCTCCGCCTAATACTTCTGCCAACTCTTCGCAAAGCTTAAAGTTTTCAGGACCGCCCATTCCGCGGCCGCCTGCTACGATCACTTCTGCATCTTCCAGATTTACCACACCAGCTGCTGCTTCCCTGATGGATTCTAACAGCTTAGTACGGATCTTTTCAGCCGGAACAGTCACTTCTTCTGTAATGACTTCTACTTCCTTTCCCTCTACCGGTGTCTTCTTAAATACACCTGGGCGTACAGTACCGATCTGAGGTCTTGTATTCGGGCACATGATCACTGCCATCAAGTTTCCGCCAAATGCCGGTCTTGTCCATGCTACGTTTCCGCTTTCTGCATCATAATCCAGACTGGTACAGTCAGCTGTCAGACCTGTACGCAGACGGCAGGACAGTCTTGGAGCAAAATCACGGCCATTGTTGGTAGCACCGATCAGGATGGCACTTGGCTGATATTTTTCAACTAAACTGGTCATTGCATAGGTATATGCGTCAAAGCTGTATTTCTCATATTCGCCACCGGATACACTGATGATCTGGTCAGGTCCATATCCCTTTATCTGCTCAATTGCTTCCGCATTGTCCTTGCCAAATACAACGGCAACTAACTTCTCACCGGATTTTTCCGCTAACATACGGCCCGGATTTAACAGCTCCAGACCTACACTTTTTGCTTTTCCTTCATCTGTTTCAATGAATACCCAGATATTTTTATTTGTAAACTCGCTCATAGTCCTCACACCTCTCAGATAATCTTGGCTTCGCTCAGTAAAGCAGCCAGTTTTACAGCAGATTCACTGCCGGTCTCCTCATTTAAGATCACCGCATCCTTTGTCTGGACAGGTGTAAATGTCTTTTTAACCTTGGTAGGAGAACCATTTAAGCCCAGTCTCTCCAGCTCGCATACCATATCCGGATCACTGTTGGTAATCTCTTCGATCACTGCTCTGTTTGCAGCCATTTTACTCTTAATGGTTGGATAACGTGGATCATAAGTGGTCTTGGTCACTGTAACCAGTGCAGGTAAAGAAACCTCTACCAAATCATGTCCTTCGTCTGTATCTCTTGTAACATGAAGCTTTCCATCTGCCATTTCTACTGCTGTAGCTAAGGTTACATGAGGCAGATCCATGTGCTCTGCGATCTCAGGTCCAACCTGTGCTGTATCACCGTCAATAGCCTGTTTTCCACAGAAGATCAGATCAAATTTCTCACCTGTCTTAGCTTCTACTGCTGCAATAGCCCTGCTTAAAAATATAGCTGGTAGCCAGTGTATCAGAACCGCCAAATGCTCTGTCAGTTACTAAAAATGCCTGATCTGCGCCTACTGCCAGACACTCCTTTAATGCATTCTTTGCCTGAGCCGGGCCCATGCTGATAACGATGACTTTTCCGCCTTCTTTTTCCTTTAAACGTACTGCCATTTCCAGTGCGCACGCGTCAAAAGGATTAACGATACTTGGAACGCCTTCACGGATCAATGTGTGCTTAACAGGATCGATCTTGATCTCTGTTGTATCCGGCACCTGCTTAATACAAACCAAAATATTCATACTTTCCACCTCTGTTTTATAAGATAATGATGTTTATTAACTTACTTTATTTGCCCTTATACTCAGGAGTTCTCTTCTCCAGGAATGAACTTACGCCTTCTAATTTATCTTCTGTACTGCACAGAGTGCTGAGAGCTAACATTTCAAGAAGTTCTCCCACATCCTGGCTGGAAGACATGGATGCCTGTACCACACGTTTCGCAATGCGGATAGCAACCGGTCCCTTTGCGATCAGCTTAGAAGCCATTTTCTTAGCTTCTGCCATCAGATCTGTCTTTGGCACACACTTAGTGGCAAGTCCGATCTGTACTGCTTCCGGTCCACCGATCTTGCGTCCTAAAAGGATCACATCCTGGGCTCTTCCCAGTCCGATCAGTCTTGCAAGTCTCTGGGTTCCGCCGGCTCCCGGTAAAAGTCCCAATCCTGTTTCAGGAAGTGCAAATAATGCATCTTCTGATACAACACGGAAATCGCAGGCAATCGCTGTTTCACAGCCGCCGCCAAATGCATATCCATTTACTGCCGCGATCACTGGTTTGGAGCATTTCTGGATCAGATCCAGTGCTTTCTGTCCTGCGCCGCCTAAGCAGTCTGTAGATTTCTTTGTTTTCAGGCTGTTAAGATCTGCACCTGCTATAAATGCCTTCTCTCCTGCGCCTGTTACGATAATTACCTTTACTTCATCGGCCTTATCCGCCCATGTGAAAAACTGGTTCATCTCTGCCCATGACAGATCATTTAAGCGTTCATCTTCTCCGGCCGTTGGCAGTAAACACTGCGATACCCTGCTCGTCGATCTCCAGCTTAAAATTCTGGTATTCCATAAAATATGAAACCTCCCTTCATATCTGCTGTTATAATATTAACTATTTTTCGGTTCTATTTCATCTTCATATTTCCAAAATAAATTTCTTCCCGCAGTCCTGATTTGTACTTTTTAACCTTAATTTCCCAATACCGTTTTGTTAAAATATAAACTATCAAAGATGGGATTATTATATATCTACAGCCTTCCGGCTGTAGATCCATAAAAACAGAGGAGGTATTTATCATTATGAAACCATTGGAAGGGATTACCGTAGTAGAGCTTTCTACTTCATATTGCAGCCCCTCATGCGGACGTATTTTAGCACACAGCGCACGGGTCATCAAGTAGAGTCACCATCAGGGGATGTGGAACGTAAATTCGGTCCTACTTTATTCTGTCCTGCAAACGATGAGGAAAACCCCATCTATGACACCTTAAACGGCGGAAAAGATCACCTGATGCTGGATCTTAAGAAACCGGAAGATATGGAACGCTTCCATAAATTATTAGCAAAAGCGGATGTATTTGTTACCAACAACCGTCTTCAGGCCTTAAAGAAAATGAGACTGGACTACGATTCCTTAAAAGAGCGCTATCCAAAACTGGTCTATGCCATCCTGTTAGGCTATGGCGAAAAGGGTCCAAAAGTCAACTTACCAGGCTTTGATGCCATTGCCATGTTTGCAACTGGTGGTCTGATCCAGGATATGATGGTAGATGCTCCTGGAAGCTATCCTGTATACCTGCCAATGGGCTTTGGTGACCTGGTATGCGGAACTGCTTTAGCAGGCGCTATCGGAACTGCATTATATGGAAGGACTCAGAGCGGGAAAGGTGATTATGTATCCATTTCCCTGTACGGCGCAGCTATGTGGATGTTCAGCGTCATGTCTACCGGTACCCAGTTTGGCTACAAGTGGCCAAGAGGACGTTATCAGGGCGGACCTATGGGCGTTCCTTATAAGACAAAAGATGGCCGCTGGATCCTTCCTGTTGTCAATGAATATGAACGCTACTGGAGACCATTCTGCCAGGCAGTTGGCGCCGAGGAAATCATGGACGATCCAAGATACTGCACCAAGCAGGCAACCTTTGATCCGAAGAACCGTGAAGACTGCATCCGCTATTTTGAAGACTGCTTCTCTAAGTTAAATGCAGATGAAGTTCTTCCAAAACTGGAAGCCATCGACATCGTTGTCAGCGAACTGGCTCATTTTAAGGATAACCACACTAGTGAACAGGCTCTTGTAAATGGCTTTATGAGTCCTATCACCTACCAAACGGCGACCAGATCACACTGGCAATGCCGCCGATCAAAATGGGTTGCGTAGAACAGCCGCATGCTGAAAAAGCACACAAGATTGGTGAAGACAATGAAAAAGCTCTTTAAAGAGTTCGATTTATAATATTTTCGTATAGCATTTTCGCATAATCATTTTATGGAAAGGAAACTATCATGGATTATCAGTACATATTAGTAGACGTAAAAGACCGTATCGCTACCGTTACCATCAACCGACCGGAATACAGCAACGCATTTGCAAGAGAATCCTATTATGAGATTGCAGATGCCATGAATACCTTAGGTGCAAGAGACGATGTAGGCGTTATCGTTATCACAGGCGCAGGAAAACATTTCTCTGCAGGTGGCGATATCAAACGTTTTAAAATGTTAGTAGATACAAAGACCTACTTAAAAGCAGAAGATATCGAAGCAGTCAGCGCTATGCCAATATCCATCCGCAACTGCCCGAAGCCTGTGATCGCTATGATAAACGGTGTCGCAACCGGCGCCGGATTAAGCTGCGCCCTTGCCTGCGATTTCCGTATCGTACAACCATCCAGTAAAATGATCATGGCTTTCGTAAATATGGGACTTTGCGGTGATAATGAAAGCATCTACACTCTCACACGTTTATTAGGGCCTGACAAAGCAGAACTGATGATGATGACCGGCGATGCCTATAAAGGCGAACAGTGTGTAAAGATCGGCCTTGCAACTGTTTTGGCAGAAGATGGAAAACTGGCAGAGACCACTTATGCACTGGCCGCAAAACTGGCTGCAAAATCATCCACTGCCCATGCCAGCCAGAAACGCCTGATCCGCAAGTACTTCTACGGTGACATGGAAAAATTTGCAAAAGACGAAGGTATGGAAATAGCTGCCAATTCCCGCCAGCCTGATTTCACAGAAGCTGTTAATGCTTTTATTGAAAAGAGAATGCCTGTTTACAATCAGAAATAAAT
>ENA-OPZN01000431-OPZN01000431.1-human-gut-metagenome-genome-assembly--contig:-NODE-431-length-13186-cov-2.279577_pt1 | contig 13186 bp, 22 predicted proteins | sample MGYA00242483_ERZ504503 | MGnify/ENA primary metagenome ERZ504503 (study PRJEB26092, sample SAMD00036285) | human gut metagenome | host: Homo sapiens | study: EMG produced TPA metagenomics assembly of... | reverse complement strand
AATATAAAATTTCCTTTAAATTGACTTATAGATATGATAGAATAAAAAGGAAGTTTAACAGAAATCAAAAGTTTTCTGTGCAGGAAGGGATAACAGATGGCAACATTACTTGAAAAACAAGAAAATAATAACTTTACAAAAGCAGAAGTGGTAGAATACGATAGCATTTCCGTGTACTTAGCAATGTTATAGAAGCAAATGTATATATTGTTAGCAAAACAGGGAAAATCTATGGATATGCCTTCCTTGATGATTTTGAATGTGATACAATGATTGACAAAATCGTAAGCCAAGGAGAATTTCCAAAACACTATGTTAATTGGCTCTTAAAAATGGATAGCACATCTTCTAATATTCCACAAAAAGAAATTTGTGCTTTTGATGATAATAGCGAATGTTTAGTAGAAGGCAAAATTACAACTATTGTACCTATTTATGGCGTTGGTGAACGTATTGGTACATTAGTATTAGCTAAATTTAATGAAGAATTCACAGACGATGATTTATTATTAGCTGAATATGGTGCCACTGTTGTAGGTATGGAAATTTTACGTGATAATTCTCAAAAAATTGAAGTTGAAGCACGTAAAAAAGCTACTGTACAGATTGCTTTAGCAACACTTTCTTATTCTGAAATTGAAGCAGCTGTAAATATTTTAAGTGAATTAAATGGTACTGAAGGTTTACTCGTTGCATCTAAAATTGCTGACCGTGTAGGTATTACTCGTTCTGTAATTGTTAATGCACTTCGTAAATTCGAGTCCGCTGGTGTAATTGAATCTAAATCTCTCGGTATGAAAGGTACTTATATCAGAGTATTAAACGAACACTTATTAGATGAAATTCAAAAATTAAAAAGATAATAATCTTCAAGAACGATGTTGATAAAAACATCGTTCTTTTTATCTGAAAGCATGATAATTTATTATTGTGTTTACAAAAAAATTATGATATAATGCTTAACGGTGTAAAAAAACGCACACATTCCGATTTTGTACTGTGTCCTAGTTAGATATACCTTATTGGTACGCTGATAAGAATATCTAAAAGGGTTAAAACAAAGCTAAAGAATGTGGAGGAAAAAATAACAGGAGGTGCACCATCATGGCAGTTATTTCCATGAAACAATTATTAGAAGCAGGCGTTCATTTCGGTCATCAGACTAGACGTTGGAACCCTAAAATGGCTCCATACATTTTCACAGAACGCAATGGTATTTACATTATCGATTTACAGAAAACTGTAAAAAAGTTGACGAAGCTTATGATTTCTTACGTAGCGTTGCTGAAGAAGGCAAAAGCATTCTTTTCGTAGGTACTAAAAAACAAGCTCAAGAAGCTGTTAAAGAAGAAGCTTTAAAATCCGGCATGTTCTATGTTAACGAAAGATGGCTCGGTGGTATGATGACTAACTTCGCTACTATCCGTAAAAGCATCAATCGTTTAAAAGAACTTGAAGCTATGGAAGAAGATGGAACTTTTGAAGTTCTTAGCAAAAAAGAAGTTCTTGCTTTAAAACGTGAACAAGAAAAACTTGAAAAATCTCTTGGCGGTATTAAAGACATGGAAGAATTACCAGGCGCTTTATTTATCGTTGACCCACGTAAAGAAAGAATTGCTGTAGCAGAAGCTAAAAAACTTAACATTCCAATCGTTGCAATCGTTGATACAAACTGCGATCCAGACGAAATTGACTATGTAATTCCTGGTAACGATGACGCTATCCGTGCTGTTAAACTTTTAACTTCCCGTATGGCTGACGCTGTTATCGAAGGTCGTCAAGGTGAAGCTGGCGAAGTAGTAGAAGAAGTTGCTACTAGCGAAGACGCTGAATAATTTTAGTTAATTTTAAATTTATATAACAATTAAAAAGGTAAGGGCCCAAACCCTTGCCTTTTATTGACTAAGGAGGAAATATTAATGGCTATTACTGCAGCATTAGTAAAAGAATTACGTGAAAAAACTGGTGCAGGTATGATGGACTGTAAAAAAGCTCTTTCTGCAACTGACGGTGATATGGACAAAGCAATTGACTTTTTAAGAGAAAAAGGTCTTGCTTCCGCAGCTAAAAAAGCTGGTCGTGTAGCAGCTGAAGGTGTTGTAACATCTTATATTCATGCTGGTGGACGTATCGGTGTATTAGTAGAAGTTAACTGCGAAACTGACTTCGTTGCTGGTACTCCTGAATTCCAGGATTTCGCTCGTGATATTGCTATGCAGATTGCTGCTGCTAACCCAACTTGCGTACGTCGTGAAGAAGTAGATCCAGCAGCTATCGAACATGAACGTCAAGTTCTTCGTGAACAAGCTATTAATGAAGGCAAACCTGAAAAAATCGTTGAAAGAATGGTTGAAGGTCGTCTCGAAAAATATTATAAAGAAGTATGTCTTTTAGATCAGCCATACATTAAAGATCCAGATGTTACAATTTCTGACCTTGTAAAAGGCAAAATTGCTAAAATCGGTGAAAATATCTCCATTCGTCGTTTCGTAAGATATCAACTTGGTGAAGGTATTGAAAAGAAAGCTGATAACTTTGTAGAAGAAGTTATGGCAGCTGTTAAATAATTTCATTATGAAATACAAAAAGAGAACACTTCGGTGTTCTCTTTTTTGTAATAAGATAAAATTAGTATAAAAATTAGATATAGAAAAAAATTATAATGTCTACCGTTTGCCATAGATATATGATAAAATAAGAAAAGATATTATGCAGGTTGATAATTATAAGTTTTTATGGAGGTTTTATTGTGGCTGATATTAAATATAAACGTATAGTTTTCAAATTAAGTGGTGAATCTTTAGCTGGTGAACAGCGTTTTGGTATTAATCCAGAAGTTGTTGAATCTATCGCTAAACAAATTAAAAAAGTACGTGAATATGGTATTGAAGTAGCTATCGTTGTAGGTGGCGGAAATATTTGGCGTGGTCTTGCTGGTAGCAATAAAGGTATGGATAGAGCTACAGCAGATTATATGGGTATGCTTGCTACAGTGATGAATGCTTTAGCACTTCAAGATGCTTTAGAAGGTATGGGCGTTGACAGCCGTGTTCAATCTGCTATTGAAATGCGTCAAGTTGCTGAACCTTATATTCGTCGTAAAGCAATTCGTCATTTAGAAAAAGGTAGAGTTGTTATCTTCGGTGCTGGTACAGGTAACCCTTATTTCTCCACAGATACAACTGCTGCTCTTCGTGCTGCTGAAATTGAAGCTGAAGTTATTTTAATGGGTAAAAAGAATACAGATGGTGTATATGATTCTGACCCTAATAAAAATCCTGGAGCTAAAAAATTCGATAGCCTTGAATATTTAGAAGTATTAAATCGTGGACTTGCAGTAATGGATTCTACAGCAACAAGTCTTTGCATGGATAATAAAATTCCTTTAGTAGTATTTAATATAGATAATCATGAAAATATTTTAAAAGCTGCTTTAGGCGAAAATATTGGAACAACTGTTGGAGGTAATGATTAATGATTAAAGAAGTAATAGCTAAAAATGAAGAGCGTATGAAAAAAACTTTAAGTGCAGCAAAATCTGAATTTGCTTCTCTTCGTGCAGGTCGAGCAACTCCTGCATTATTAGATAAAGTAATGGTAGAATATTACGGTTCTTTAGTACCAGTAAATCAGGTAGGTAATATCTCTGTTCCTGAACCTCGTATGATTTTAATTCAACCATGGGAAAAACCAATGCTTCATGAAATTGAAAAAGCGATTACAAGATCTGACCTTGGTCTTAGCCCAAATAATGATGGTACAGTAATTCGTTTAAATATACCTCAGCTCACAGAAGAAACGTCGTACTGACCTTGTAAAAACATTGAATAAACGTGCAGAAGAATCTAAAGTATCTGTTCGTAACATTCGTCGTGATGCTAATGAAGCTATTAAAAAATTAGAAAAAGCAAAATCTATCACAGAAGATGATGCTAAAAAAAGCTCAAGAAGATATTCAAAAAATCGTAGATAAATATATTAAAGAAATCGATATTGCTAGAGCGGAAAAGAAAAAGAAATAATGGAAGTTTGATTATATGGAATATTTAGGATTGCCAGCTGTTGAGGCTATAGAGCGATTAAATTCTAGAAATATAAAATTTAAAATGAACTATACTGTGCCAATGAGAGGCTATTTTAAAGTTGATGATAGTAAACTATATATTGTCAGAGTAAAAGTTTTAGATGATAATGTATTAGAGCTTACAGCTGCTGCCAAGATGCGAAAGGAGGTGTAATAGATGGCTTATAAAATTACTGATGATTGCATTTCTTGCGGTGCTTGCGCAGGGACTTGCCCTGTAGGCGCTATTTCTGAAGGTGAAAACCATTATGAAATTGATGCAGATATGTGTGTAGAATGTGGTGCATGTCAAGCTGGTTGTCCAGCAGGTGCTATTGAAGCATAATTGTTTTATTAGCAATAAGCACTGGAAAGGCCCCTCTAAAGAGGGGCTTATTTCTTATATTTTATGTGGAAGGGGCTTCTAGTATGCTCAAAAAAAATATTTTCTTCTAAAAAAGAAAAAAGAGATATTTCTATAGATAAACAATTAGATTTAAATAAATTACCACAACATGTTGGTATAATTATGGATGGAAATGGTCGCTGGGCTACTGGAAAGGGTTTAATTAGAACATCTGGACATAAAGCTGGCGTAAAAACACTAAAAAAATATTCTAAAACTTGTATAAAATATAATATACCTATTTTAACAGTATATGCATTTTCTACTGAAAACTGGAAAAGACCAATGACAGAAGTTAATTTTCTGATGAATTTATTTTCTAGTTTTTTAGCAGAACAAATTGATGAAATGTGTGAAGATAATGTACGTATTCACTTTATTGGAAGAGTTGATGAATTACCAGGTAATTTACCAAATGAATTACATGCAGCAGAAGAACGCACTAAAAATAATACTGGTGTAAGATTTAATGTTGCTGTAAATTATGGTGGTAGAGATGAGATTGTAACAGCAGTAAAAATATAGTTAGTGAAGTACAATCAGGTGATTTATCTATTGATAAAATTGATGATAAAGTGATTGACGATAATTTATATACAAAAGATTTGCCACCTGTAGATTTAATGATTAGAACAAGTGGCGATATACGATTGAGTAATTTCTTATTATGGCAGGCAGCGTATGCCGAATTTTGGTTTACAAAGACAAATTGGCCAGATTTTTCTTCTGAAGAATTTCTTCAAGCAATTGTTGATTTTCAAAAGAGAGATAGAAGATTTGGTGGTTTGAGTAGCAAATAATTATATTTAGGGCGGTGGAAGATTTTGCTAACGCGAATTATCAGTGGAATTATTGGTATGATAATAGCTACAGGTGTAATTCAAATAGGGGGTTCATTATTTATAGCAGTTTCTATATTACTTGCTTGTCTTGCTTGGCGAGAATATGTAAATGCTTTTGCCCATAAGAATTATAATATACCATTGTTTTGGGGCTTATTGATTATTTGTTTTATGGTGTTAAGTGGATATATGGCTAATAATATTGTATTTGGTATTGTAGTAGCTATATTTGTCTCCTTAATGAATATGATATTTAATCATAAGCATTTTTCTGTGTTAGATGGTTGCATTACCTTAGCAGGAACAATGTATATAGCTATTCCTTTTTATCATTTAATAATGCTTAGAATGATTGAGAATTCAACTATTTTAGCGACAAATAGTCTTTTAGGAGAATTTTCTGTAGGTTGTATTTTAATATGGCTTACTTTTATTGGTACATGGGCTAGTGATAGCTTTGCTTATTTTGTAGGTTGCAGTATAGGTAAACATCGTTTAATGTCCAGAAATCAGTCCTAAAAAAGCGTTGAAGGTTTTGTTGGCGGAATTTTAGGTTCAATGATATGTGTAGGTCTTTTAGGCAATTATTTTAATTTTGATATGATGATTATGTTATTAATGGGTACATTGATAGCAATTATTGGTACATTTGGCGATTTAGTAGAGTCTTGTATTAAAAGATTTGTAGGTATCAAAGATTCAGGTACTTTAATTCCAGGTCATGGTGGCGTGTTAGATAGATTTGATAGTTTATTATTTACAGCACCGCTCGTTTATTATATAGCAATATTTTTATTAGATATTTAAGGTAAAGGAATATAATATAATGAAAAAATTGCAGTATTAGGTTCAACAGGTTCAATTGGAACTCAAACTTTAGATGTAGTTAGAAATCATAGTGATTTCTTAAAATTGAAGTTTTAGCCGCTAATAATAATGATGAATTATTAGAACAGCAAATAAATGAATTTAAACCAGCTATAGCGATTTTGCATAATAAAGAAGCTTATGAAAAATTAAAAGCTCGTTATGTAGGAGAAACTAAATTATATTATGGTGAAGAAGGATTAATCGAAGGGGCTACTACAGATAAAAATTGATACAGTAGTTACTTCATTAATGGGCTTTGCAGGTCTTCGTCCAACTATGAGAGCCATTGAAGCTGGTAAAAATATCGCACTAGCTAATAAAGAAACTTTAGTAGTAGCTGGTGATTTAGTCATGAAAAAAAGCTCGTGAAAAACAGATTGGAATCATGCCGATTGATAGTGAACATGGAGCATTATTTCAATGTTTACATGGCGAAGATATGAATAAAGTTGACAAATTATTAGTTACTGCTTCTGGCGGTCCTTTTAGAGGTAAAAAATAGAAGATTTAAAAAATGTTTCAGTAAAACAGTGTTTAAGTCATCCAACATGGAAAATGGGACGCAAGATTACTATTGATAGCGCATCTTTGATGAATAAAGGCTTAGAAGTAATTGAAGCAAAACAATTATATAATGTGGATTATGATAAAATTCAGGTAGTAGTTCACCCACAAAGTATTATTCATTCTATGGTGCAATATGTGGACGGATCAGTTATTGCTCAATTAGGTTCAACTGATATGAGACTTCCTATACAATATGCACTTACTTATCCAGAAAGAATGGTTTGTCCTGCTGAAAAATTAGATTTTTGGCAAATGAAAGATTTAACTTTTGAAAAGCCGGATACTGACACATTTAGAGGGCTTGCTTTGGCATATGAAGCTGGGAAAATAAGCGGTTCTATGCCTTGTGTAATGAATGCTGCTAATGAAATTGCTGTAGAAGCTTTTTTAAATGAACAGATTAGTTTCTTAGATATTTATGATATAATAGAAGAAGCTATGCAATCTCATATAACTTTGGTAGAACCAGAACTTGAAGATTTATTTGAAATTGATAGCAATATTCGCAAGCAAGTAAAGGAGAAGATTTATAAGTGTTAATCAGTGCAATTGCTATTGTATTTGTCTTTGGTTTGCTAGTATTGGTTCATGAATTTGGACATTTTTATTACTGCAAAAAAACTGGTATGCGTGTAGATGAATTTGCAATTGGTTTTGGTCCTAAATTAGTAAGTACAAAAAGAGGGGAAACAGTATATTCTATAAGAGCTATTCCTCTTGGTGGTTTTAATAAAATTGCAGGAATGGAAAAAGGCATGGATGAAGATGCAGGCGATAGAGCGTATTGGGCTCGTCCCGTATGGGCTAGAATGATTGTAATTTTAGCTGGTTCGATAATGAACTTTATTTTACCTTTTTTGATTTTTGCAGGAGTTTTTTCTTTAATGGTATACAAACTCCATCAAATGCTCCAGTTTTAGGGCAAGTTATTTCTGGAGAAGCAGCAAGTCAAGCTGGTTTAAAAGACGGAGATAAAATTTTAAGTGTAAATGGAGAACAAATTACTTCATGGACAAATTTTGTACAGAAAGTGCAAAATGCTGATGGAAAAATTTTAAAAATAGAATTATCCGTGATAATGAACAGATGGCTACTTCTGTTGTGCCAAAATATGATGAACAAGCTAAGCGTGCTTTGATTGGGGTAACTGCGCCAGTTGATGTAAAAAGTGTAGGCTTTGGTGAATCAATTGCTTTAGCATTTGCTACAGTAGTAAATATTATTTACCAAATGTATAGTGGTCTTATTGGCATGATAACAGGTAGTGTTAGTGCAGAATTATCTGGCCCAGTGGGCGTAGCTCAAATGACTAGTCAAGCTGCACATTTAGGTTTAGTTCCATTATTACAATTTGCTGCATTATTGAGCTTGAATTTAGGAGTAATAAATTTATTGCCAATTCCTGCTTTAGATGGCGGACATTTTGTAGTTTTATTAGTAGAAGCAATTCGTGGTAAAGCTATTGAAGCTAAATATGTGAGAGTAGTGCAAATGGCAGGTATAATTTTATTATTATCCTTGATGTTCTTCGCTACAGCTCAAGATGTTGGTCGTTTATTTGGCTAAGAGTTAATAAATACAACATAAAAAGGTGTTGGATATAATGATAAAAAGAAAAATGACACGACAAATCAGTATTGGTGATGTAAAAATTGGTGGCGGTGCACCGATTTTCTGTGCAATCTATGACTAATACTAAAACAACAGATACAAATGCTACAGTAGTACAGATTAAAGCATTAGTAGATGCTGGTTGTGATATTGTTCGTGTAGCTGTACCTGATATGTCAGCAGCTGAAAATATTTATAATATTAAAAATCAAGTCGATGTACCTTTAGTTGCAGATATTCATTTTGATTATCGTCTAGCTTTGAAAGCTATAGAACAAGGTATAGATGCACTTCGTATTAATCCTGGGAATATTGGCGATGAAGAACGTGTAAAAGCAGTAGTTGAAGCTGCAAAAATAAGAAATATTCCTATACGTATAGGTGTTAATGCAGGTTCACTTGATAAAAAAAATTGTTGGCAAAAATATGGTAAAGTAACAGCAGAAGCGTTAGTTGAAAGTGCTTTAGAGCATATAAGAATTCTAGAAAAATTAAATTTCTATGATATTAAAATTTCACTAAAAGCACATGATGTACCATTGACGCTAGATGCTTATCGTTTGATGAGTGAAACAGTGGATTATCCACTTCATTTAGGCATAACAGAAGCCGGCACTGTAAATACAGGAATTATTAAATCCGCTGTAGGTATAGGTGCTTTACTTGCTGAAGGCATAGGCGATACATTCCGCATTTCTTTGACTGGTGATCCTGTAAATGAAGTAAAAGTAGCAAATGAAATTTTAAAAGCATTAGGTCTTAAAGAATATGGACCTACACTTATTTCGTGTCCTACTTGTGGTCGTTGTAATATTGATTTACCAAGTATTGCTGAAAAAGTAGAACAAAGATTGTCAGGCATAACAAAACCTATCAAAGTTGCTGTTATGGGTTGTGTTGTAAATGGCCCAGGTGAAGCCCGTGATGCTGATATTGGTATCGCTGGCGGTAAAGGTGAAGGATTAGTCTTCCGTAAAGGTGAAGTTATAAATAAAGTACCTGAAGATAAATTAGTAGATGCTTTATTTGAAGAATTAGATAAACTTATAAAAATAAAAAAGAAGCTGTAATAAAATTTTAGTTTTTAATTTTATTACAGCTTTTTTTAGTGGCAAAGAAGATAATGAACATTTTTATTTTAGCTAAAGTATGATAGAATATATAAGTTAATTAATATTGAAAAGGGTTTTTCCCATATATTTTAGGAGGAATTTATAGTGCGTACATCTAAACTTTATGCGCCTACATTGCGTCAGACTCCAGCAGAAGCTGAAGTACCTAGTCATCAGCTAATGCTTAGAGCTGGTTTTTATTCGTAAAGTAGCAGGTGGGGTTTATACATATTTGCCTCTTGCTTGGCGTACTTTACGCAAAATAGAACAAATTATTCGTGAAGAAATGGAAGCTAAAGACGGTCAAGAATTAGCTCTTCCAATTGTACAACCTGCTGAACTTTGGAAAGAAACTGGTCGTTGGGAAGTTTTTGGCGAAGAAATGTTCCGTTTAGTGGACAGACATAATCGTGAATTCTGCCTTGGACCAACACATGAAGAAATTATTACAGATTTAGTACGTAATGAAGTACGTTCTTATAAACAATTACCATTATTGTTATATCAAATTCAAAATAAATATCGTGATGAAATTCGTCCTCGTTTTGGTCTTATGCGTGGTCGTGAATTTATCATGAAAGATGCTTATTCTTTTGATAAAGATGAAGCAGGTCTTGATAAATCTTATAAAGATATGTATGATGCATATACAAATATCTTCAATCGTTGTGGTCTTACATTCCGCCCTGTAGAAGCTGATGGCGGTGCTATTGGTAATGCTACAACACATGAATTCACTGTATTAGCTGAAACAGGTGAATCTGATATCGTTTACTGTGAAAAATGCGATTATGCAGCAAACGCTGAAAAATCCGAATTAAAGCCAATTGTTGCACCAGTTGAAGAAGAATTACCACTTTGAAAAAGTAAATACTCCTGGTACAAAAACTATTGAAGCTGTAGCTGAATTTTTAAATACTCCAATTGAAAAAATATCAAAGCTGTTATTTTCCAAAATGAAAAAGACCAAGTAATCTGTGCATTTGTTCGTGGCGACCATGAAGTAAATGATGTAAAATTACAAAATATTACAGGAGCAATCACATTAAAAATGGCAGAAGAGTCTGCTATTCGCGCTATTGGTGGTGTGCCTGGTTTTATGAGTCCAATCGGTCTTAGCAAAGATGCAATCGTGGTTGTTGATGCTACAGTAATGGAAATGCATAATGCTGTTTGCGGTGCAAATGAAGAAGATTGCCACTATAAAAATGCTAATCCAAAACGCGATTTTGGTGATGTAATCGTAGCTGATATTCGCCTTATTGCAGAAGGAGACCCATGTCCTCATTGTGGCGCTCCAGTAAAAATGACTCATGGTATTGAAGTAGGACAAGTATTTAAACTTGGTATAAAATACAGTAAAGCACTCGGTGCTACTTTCCTTGATGAAAATGGTAAAGAAAAACCATTGATCATGGGTTGCTATGGTATCGGTGTTAGCCGTACAATGGCAGCTACTATTGAACAATTCCATGATGATAATGGTATTATATGGCCTGCATCTATTGCACCATTGAAGTAGTTATTGTACCTATCAACGCTAAAGATGAAGCTCAAATGCAGATTGCAGAAAAACTTTATGCCGATATGAAAAATGCTGGTATAGATGTACTTTTAGATGATAGAAAAGACAGAGCTGGCGTAAAATTTAAAGATGCTGATTTAATTGGCTATCCAGTACGTATTACTGTAAGCCCTAAACTTTTAGATGCTAATGAAGTAGAAATTAAAGTTCGTCGTGATGGTGCTACTTCTAATGTAAAAGTTGATGATTGTGCACAAACAGTAAAAGATATGCTTAAAAATTTATAATAGATTTTAAGTACGACATTATATAAAAAAGCACCTTAAAAGTTAGATTATTTTTGACTTTTAAGGTGCTTTGCTATTTATTATTTTGAACTAACTTTGTTAAATAATCAGTTATTTCTTGCCAAAGATTAGGATTTGTATCTAGGACTTTGCGTAATCGTTGAGGATATTTGCCATTTTTTGATAATTCAATGATAATTTATAGCATAAATTAATTGTTCTTTATTTAAAGCAATATCAATATGTTGACCATATACAGGGCTATTTCCTAACAATCCACCGATATATATTTCAAATTTTATGTGGATTTTTTAAATGATGGCATTATGCCAATATCTTGAGATTTGCTTGCCTAAGCTATTGATACAGCCAAATACACCTATTTTAATTTTTTAGGTACGATTTGACCATAAAATAAATCATCTAATTCTGTTGCCAAAGCATGTACATCATATAAACCCTTAGTGCAAGTAGTACCTTTACAGCTGACGATAGCTCTGACTGTAGTCCCTGTACCACCTAAGCGCAGATTGTGTACTTTTATTTCAGCTAAACATGCTCTCAATATTATCTGGGGAAATTTGTTCAATTTCTATAGTACCTCTAGATGTGGCAGTAATTTTACCATTGCCATATCTTGAAGCAATTTGGGCGATAGCTATTAATTCTTGAGCTGAAAATTCGCCACAATTACCTACAATTCTAGCTGTATAGAAATTATTTTTTTGATGGATTATACCTGCTGGTATCATTTTATTTCTCCTTTGTATTTACATATTGTTTAGTTTTTACCAATATTTACCCATTCAACAGCTTTAGAATATTTTTCAAGTTCAGGAATACTAAGTTCAATAGCACTATTTCTGCTACCACAAGCAGGATAGACTTTATCAAAGCGTTTTAAAGATTCATCAAGATATACTTTTACGCCATCTTTAGGAGCAAATGGACAAACTCCACCGATAGGAAAGCCTGTCATAGGTTCAACTTCATCAGCTTTGAGCATAGTAGCTTTTTTGTGAAATTTTTCTTTGAATTTATGGTTATCAATTCGCATATCACCAGCCATGACTACAAGAATAGCATCTTCATTTAATTTAAAAGACATAGTTTTGGCAATATGAGCTTCTTGGCAATTTAAAGCTTTAGCAGCTTCAGTTACTGTAGCACTAGAAACAGGAAATTCCATAATTTTATCTTCCATATTAAATTGTTTGAAATATGATTTTACTTTTTCTATGGACATAAAGACAGCTCCTTTTAAAAATAAAAGCCACTAACAAAAGTCAGTGGCTTTATTTTATAACATATTATTTTGCTTCGATAGCAGCATTTTAAATCTTCGATGAGTTTATCGATATCGATGCCATGAGCGCCTGCACCTTGTTCGATGTTTTCAAAGTGAGCAGCAGCACAACCGAGGCAACCCATACCAGCGTTTACGAATACTTCTACAGTTTCAGGATATTGGCTAACAACTTCCATAATACCCATTTCTTTAGTTATAGTCATGAAAAATATCTCCTTTATCTATGTATTTATATGTGAAATTTGAATTAATTAATTTTATTCGACATGGGAATTATATCATATTTTTTTAGTTTTGGTATAAGTAAATAATATTTTTGTAAATAATCATAGAAAAATGATATGAATTTATTTTAAGTTATTTTTTATAAAGATTTTGCTCTGAATATAAAAAAATACTATAAGTATATTTTATAAATATTATTTTTAATGACGAATAATAAAGATAGATAATTGATAAATTTTTTAGATAGCAGTACAATAAGACATTTATGAAAATAAAAAATGTGTTATGGGGATAAAGAGGGAGATTTTATGGAATTTGTAGCTTTTTATTTAGGTGATATCAATATTTATTGGTATGGCTTAATAATTG
>ENA-OPZN01000430-OPZN01000430.1-human-gut-metagenome-genome-assembly--contig:-NODE-430-length-13205-cov-2.331779_pt1 | contig 13205 bp, 16 predicted proteins | sample MGYA00242483_ERZ504503 | MGnify/ENA primary metagenome ERZ504503 (study PRJEB26092, sample SAMD00036285) | human gut metagenome | host: Homo sapiens | study: EMG produced TPA metagenomics assembly of... | reverse complement strand
CTTCTTCTTCCATGTCATAAATGGAAATAGAGAAATTGGGGTTAGTCTGTTGAAAATACGATACATGCGCATTCATACGCACATCACCGATACTCCGCAAAATACCTACGTTGAGCATAGGCCGTTCTAACTTATTGGCCAAACGAATGCTATGAATAGCACGTTCCAGTGTTTCAATAATATGCTCTGCTTCCGGTAAGAATTTCTCACCTTCCGCTGTAAGGCGGCTACCACGGGTAGAGCGAGCTATTAATTTTACACCAACTAAACGTTCCAGTTTTTTCATCTGCGCACTAAAAGCAGATTGTGTAATATTAGCAGCTTGAGCAGCTAACGTGAAGTTACCCATTTTTACTATAGGTTATAAAAACTTTGTAACTCTTGCAGATAGGTAGTTCATCCATCTTATCATCTCCTTTTCATGCATTACATATTCATACATTCATAATAAGTATAAAATTCCCTCAACGACTGATGAAGGTAGTCTCTCTTCTTTAACCTTAGTATACCATGTATTGATTCAGTTAGAAAAGAGATATGTACAAAAATTTTATAAATTTATCGATACTTTCGAACATTAAATGATGACATTGGCGGTATTATTCAAAACATTATTAGATAATTTATTCATTCATTTATAAATCCTCTTAATCAACGAAAAATAACTATACCCAATCAAACAAGTATGGATATTTTGTGCTATATCCCTATAAGTTACTTGATAATAATCTACGCATCACTTTCTCATGATTTTTTCATGTTTATAAGATACAACGAATATTGAAAGTAGTTTTCTTTATAAAAATATTGAATAAAATTTGTGATAATGCAATTTTTAAAACTTTCGTTTTTCACGCAATTTTATAAAAAATCTCAGAATTTTGTATTGATTTATAATACTATTCACTTGAAAACACATTCAATCCTCATCATAATACTTTTTGAATTATTTATTAATTCATAACCTAAAGCAAAGTAAAATTCTTAGACTAAGAGCAATAAAAAGCGCACCTAATTGAAAATAGTCGATATATTTACTTCAAGTTAGCAGGAGTTTTCAAAAGGATAACAGATTGTCACTAACCTACCAATAACCTTATAATAACCTTATGATGACCGTATGACAACCTTATGATAACCTTGCAATAAACTGCAGATATTTAGGCAATATAAATTGACAGTTAGCCTCGTATATGCTATCATTATTGGGTATCTTATTAGGATAGATATATTATTTTATTTTTACTATGAGGTGATAAACACATGGCAACGAGAAGAGAAGCACGCTTTTAAGTTATGTCGTCGCTTCGGTGTGACGTTTTCGGTCACTCCAAAGCTTTAAAGCGCGTAAAGAAGGACCAACGTCAGAAAAAAAATGTCTGAATACGGTTTACAATTATTAGAAAAAACAGAAAGTTAAAGCTTATTACAACTTGCTAGAACGCCAGTTCGTACGCTATTATGATAAGCGAAAAAATGCAGGGTGTTACCGGTGAAAACATGTTAGTATTGTTGGAATCCCGTCTTGACAACCTCGTATATCGCATTGGCTTCGGTAACTCCATCCGTCAAGCACGTCAGATGGTTAACCATGGCACATTCTTGTTAACGGCCGTCGCGTAGACATTCCTTCCTACCAGTGCAAACCTGGTGATGTAATCGAACTTCGCGAAGCATCCCGTGACAACGAAATGTTCAAAACAAACTTCCAGGAACTTCGTTCTTTCGAACTTCCTTACATTACTAAAGACTTGGAAGCCTTCAAAGGTACTTTCAACCGTCTTCCTGAACGTTCCGAACTTCCTATCGAAGTTAACGAAACGCTCATCGTCGAATTGTACTCCAAATAATAAGTACTTTACGCAGAACGCAAAAGAGCAACAGCCGAGGCTGTTGCTCTTTTTTATTTTAAATTATTTTACTTCCACAATTTCATAACTTCTGGAACCGAGGCCCATTTGTTCAGCACGTTTCAGGGCCGCTTCCCAGTCCGTATTCGGCGAAATAGTATGGAAATGATCCCAACTCTTTTCTTCCGCTTCGTCAAGCATACTGCCCGGCATTGGTGGTTGCGCATTCACTTTATCGACACAAGCCTGATCGAGCGCTACGAGGTCATAGGATGCCATAATCCCTACATCCGGTACGATTGGCATATCATTTTCACCATGACAGTCACAATATGGCGATACGTCCATAACAAAGCTGATATGGAAACGCGGACGATTGCGAACGACAGCGGCTGTATATTCCGCCATTTTTTCACTCAATACGGTATTGGCTTCATCCCATTTCGGCGAAATAGCATCAACCGGACATACGCCGACACAGCGACCGCAACCTACGCATTTTTCTTCCGTAATGAAGGATTTGCCGTTCGTTACATGCACCGCATCATGAGCACAATACTGTTCGCATTTATGGCAACCTACGCAGATTTCCTGCTGCACGAAAGGTTTACCGGCACTGTGCTGTTCCATTTTGCCAGCACGGGAACCGCCGCCCATGCCAAGGTTTTAATAACGCCGCCAAACCGGCTGATTCATGACCTTTGAAGTGAGTCATGGAAATGATGATGTCTGCGTCCATCAAAGCTTTACCAATTTTAGCTTCTTTGACATACTTCCCATCCGGAACCGGTACCAATTCTTCATCTAAGCCTTTTAAGCCATCGGCGATGATTACATGAGCCCCGTATTGTACGGATTAAACCATTCTGGTAGGCCGATTCGATGTGATCGATAGCGTTTTTACGACCGCCTACATATAATGTATTGCAGTCTGTCAGGAACGGTTTACCACCTAATTCCTTAATAATTTTCACGATACGTGCTACATAAGGCGGTTTAATATAAGCTAAGTTTCCCGGTTCGCCAAAGTGCATTTTAATAGCTACATATTTATTGTTAAAATCAATTTTTGTCCATGCCCGCACGGCGCACCAACCGTTCCAATTTGTCCAAAAGACTTTCTCCTACGCGTGTGCGCCAACGATGTAAAATATACCTCTGACATACCTATGTCACTCCTTACCTGTTTACCTAAACGAATTTGCGGTCGTTACCCTACGACCTAACCTATATCTTTATTATACTCTATTTATTATCAGATAGGTATCAACTAAATATTTTTTATAAAAAACAGCCATGAGTCTTAACGATAATGAGGACTCATGGCTGTTTTAAGTATTCAGTTAATTCTTTTGCTTAATACTCATTTTAATAGAGATTTTATTACGATTCTTCACGTAATAAAATTAGCGTTTTAACGTTGTGCTAAGTATTCCTTTTAGCGATAGGCCACCCGTTCCGGCTGCATATCATGGAAATGAAGACGTTCTTTGGCTACTTTTTCCCATTCAGTGCCCGGTTTGCCGTAGTTTGCATACGGATCGATAGCAAGACCGCCACGTGGCGTAAATTTGCCCCATACTTCGATATATTTTGGCTCCATGAGCTTAATTAAATCCTTCATAATGATGTTTACACAGTCTTCGTGGAAATCACCGTGATTGCGGAAACTGAACAAATACAGTTTAAGCGATTTACTTTCTACCAGACGTTCATCCGGCACATAGGAAATGTAAATGGTCGCAAAATCAGGTTGCCCCGTCATCGGACAAAGACTTGTAAACTCAGGACAATTAAATTTTACAAAATAATCATTGCCCGGATGTTTATTGACGAATGATTCAAGCACTTCCGGTGCATAGTCCATAGGATACTTGGTTTGTTGACTGCCAAGGCCGTGTACGCCCTGCAGTTCTTCACTGGTTCTTCCGCTTGCCATTAACGGCACCTCCTTACACAGTTTTAATAGTAAAACTAATTACATAGTATAGAATTGGTAATTATTTAGAGTGCAATTTCATGTTTGTGTAGTTTGTATGCACCATAATTATTCGTATTATAAACGGCTGGCTTCATTCACATCAAGTATAGCTTCTTCATCGCCGGCAGCCGCTTCAGCTGTTTTAACAGTCTCTTTCTTAGATTGTACCACACCGAGCATGGTACCGGCATAGCGTTCTAAGCCGTTAACAATAAAAAAGCTCACTACTGCAGAAATGCCCTGCCCCACTAATAGTGAAGTTACGAGTAGTAAATACGGTAAATTCAAAATCGGTGCCAACCAAAGTGGCACTACCAAACTGGGAACCAATGTAATAAAGGGAATGACAATCCAATTACCGAGGCCGCGTTTTTTACCATACGCAATACCGCCGGCCGTCATAAGACCTACCAAGCAGCCACCGATGGCATCAATCGGCCCTAAACCGCCCATAAGCAAGTTACTCACCAAATTACCGATACCGAAGGCCAGTACGGAAAACGGGAATAAGGCGGCTAAACCGTATAAAGCCGTAGCAATACGCACTTGATACTGCCCGAAAGCAAATCCTTGCGTCATCATCATAATCACAATATACATGGCTAAACAAAGCCCTGAAATAGTCAGCTTTTTTGTTGTACTTAAAGTATTCATTTTTATAATCTCCTTAGTTTTATTTAAAGACAGGATGGTTACGAACTGTCTAACAGTAAACAGAGTAACAGGCGACACCTTGGTATCGCCTGTTACCGATACAAGCGCTATGGCACCCGGTAAGACGTCACATCACTTGTTAAAATTACTGTTGTCGTACATCTTATTTGAATTCATTGCACAAGCCGCGGAACATGGCAGCATCAGGTTTTACTACGTCATGAACCAAAGCACGTACATGAGAACCACCGTTAGCGGCAGCCATTGCTTTTTCGAAGGATGGTTTCGTCGTATCTTGGTAGATAAGACCGGTCAACAAGCCTTCATGTTCGCCCAATGTTTTAAGGGCAGCGGCACGATCGGTAGGATCATAGCCTTCAATCGTCGTTAAGGACGTTAAGTTTTCTTTGAAGTAATCATAACCGTTACGTTTGTTGTAGGTTACGCAAGGACTAAATACGTTGATGAAAGAGAACCCTTCATGCTGCATGCCTTGTTTAATCAATTCAACGAGTTCCGCACGATTAATCATGTAGCCTTGCGCTACGAAAGTAGCACCGGAGGCAATTGCTGTTTCACAAATTGGCAATGGAGATTCAAACGAACCATGTGGGGACGTTTTAGTTACAAAGCCAATATCGGAACGAGGGGATGTCTGACCTTTGGTCAAGCCGTAAACATGGTTATCCATAACAACGTAAGTAATATTTACATTACGTTTGAATGCATGAATCGTATGGCCCATGCCGATAGCGAAGGCATCACCGTCACCGCCGCAAACAACAACATTTAAATCTTCATTAGCTAATTTTACCCCCTTGAGCATAAGGTAACGCACGACCATGAGTCGTATGAGCACCGTATGCATAGAAGTAACCACCAATACGGCTGGAGCAGCCGATACCGGAGATAACGGCTAAATTATCCGGACTAATATCAAGCTGAGCTACCGCATCGGTAATGGCAGCCTGTACCCCATAGTGCCCACAGCCGGGACACCAGTTAGGGCGAATATCATTTCTGTAATCGGTCACTTGTGCCATATTATAAAACCTCCTTAATTGCTTTCTTCACATAGGTTGCTGTGAATGGATTACCATCATATTTTAAGCAACTATGGAGCTTACATTTATTAGGCATATTAATACGGAAAATATCAGCTAATTGAGCCGTTGCGTTTTGTTCGCAAATAACAACTTTTTTAGCTTTTCATAGAATGGCATTAACTGTTCTTTAGGGAACGGTTTAATCAAGCGAAGTTGTAAGTGGTTAACTTTAACACCTTCAGCTTCAAGTTCAGCTGCTGCTTCTTCAATAGCGCCACGGCTGGAAGCAATACCGATTACCAATACATCACATTCATCATGTTTTGCATTGTTAAGGAATGGTTCATATACTTCGGCAACTGTGCTCAATTTACGCAAGCGTTTGTCAGTCTGGCTAACGTGCATAGTCGGAGCTTCAGCAGGTTTACCTTCTTCATTATGTTCAAGACCGGTGGACAAGAACATACCGTTCTTCATACCAGGAATAGTACGAGGGGAAATACCGTCTTCAGTCAATTCAAAACGTTTGAAATAATGAGGACGTTCCAATGCAGGTAAGTCTTCTTCTTTCATCAGTTTACCGCGTTCGATAGGTACACGGTTCAAATCAAAGGAAGGAACGGACTGTTTGTTAAGGCCCTGTTGTAAGTCAGGCATAAAGATTACCGGACATTGATACATTTCAGCCAAGTTGAATGCTTTTTGAATTTCGTAGAAGCATTCTTCAATGCTGGTTGGGGAAATAACAATATTGGCATAGTCACCATGAGCATTATGGCAAGCAGCGTTGATATCGGAAGTTTCTACTTTAGTAGCCATACCGGTGGATGGGCCGGAACGTTGTACATCGATAACGAGCATAGGAAGTTCCGCCATAGAAGCCATGGATAAGGATTCAGCCATAAGGCTGAGGCCCGGGCCGAAGTACAAGTGAAACCGCGAACGCCTGCATATACACCGCCCATAGCAGTCATACAAGCAGCAATTTCATCTTCTGTCTGAACAACGGTAGCGCCGATATGGTCCATTTTCTTAATCATGTATTCCATAACTTCAGACGCCGGCGTAATCGGATAGGATGCCATGAAACGGGAACCTGCCGCAATAGCACCTAAAGCCAAGGCTTCATTACCCAATAAGAACATCTGGTCTTTTGGTTCCGGAACAGGTAATGTATCTACGTCGCCTTCGCCGCGTTTTTCTACGATAAGTTTGTAACCGTCTTCAAAAGCGTTTAAGTTTTTGTCGATTACATCTTCGGCTTTCTTCGCAAAACGAGCGGCAATCGCTGTTCTGAACGGAGCTTTGTCAAATCCTAATAGAGCAACCGACATACCTAAAGCAACAATGTTACGCATTAACAAGGAACCTTGCTTCATGGCGGTTTCGGTAATAGGAACGGCTAAGCAAGTGATTGGCTCACCTTCATATTTGGAGAAGTCCGGGTTAACTTTGCTGTCGCAAATAATATAACCGCCTTCACGAACTTCTTTGCCGTGCATGTCAACAGTTTCCTGATCCAAAGCAACTAAGAAGTCGATGGATTCGCCTACTGTCATGATTTGCTCAAGAGCAATACGCAATGCAAACGTTGTATGCCCACCTTTAATACGGGAAGCAAATAAACGTTGGCTGTACAAAGAGTAACCCTCTTTAGCTAAGATTGTGGCCATAATTTCGCCGCAGCTTTCGATACCTTCGCCCTGCTGGCCACCCATTTTCCAGATAAAATCTTTACGTTTTTGCAAAAGATTCACCCTCCTTAGGATTAACATTACTTGGTATAGTGGATCTGTTAAATCTTTCAACTACTTTACATTTTAACATTTTTATACAAAATCATCAATCATCATCAGCTAAAGATAAATTATGCCTATGCCTTGGATGCAATCCGCTAAATTCGCTATATTATCGTAATATTCTATAGTGTATAAAAAAGTGAAGCATTAATCACGCAATACATATTAACTCATCACCACAGAATATTTATTCACACAGTATTACTATTAAACAGCCGCTTTAAAGTACTCAATGGTAAGACTTTTTCATTAGAAATAGCCTTACCATAATGATTTTTTCATAAAGTTAAGCATTAAATCGGGCAACAAAGACAAGCAAAATAGTAAAAATTTTACAACTAAACTTTTGCATTTTATTAATTTTTTACTTATGTATATAAGTAAACTGCTAAATTGCATTTTCGAATTAGAAATGACTTGAAATACGCTATAAAGGAATATAGTCAAATTCATAGTCAAATTCTAAGCTCAAATCTTGACTGTATTCAGTAAGCTATGAGCAAATGATATATCCCTACAAAATAGTTCGTCTTTAACGCTTTACAACGATTTAATTGCTGCTCGTTTTAAACATAATTCTAAAAAGTTAAGGTACTATATGCTCAAACTTTGCCATTATGCTTGCAAGCTGTCAATAACCGCTTGGCGTCGTTCTTCGTCAAAGAAGATTTCCTCCAAACAGAGCCCTTGTGGCGGTGCCGTTTTACCGATAAGCCGCCGATTGCGAGCGGCTAACAGTTCCGGTATCTTAGCCGGCTCGATTCGCCCGAGCCCTACATCCACCAAAAGCCCCGCTATATTTCGCACCATATGATACAAAAAGCCATCCCCGATAACGTGAATATACACGGCCGGGCCGTTAAACTTTAAAGACACGGCAAACATAGTTTTTACCGGATTAGCCGGCGTTGAATTGGCGCCCTGTAAAGTAGTAAAGTCATGCGTTCCTTCCAGCGCTTTAGCCGCTGCCACCATAGCCTCGCGATTTAGCGGCTTTTTTACATGCCAGTGAAAGCGCATGCCAAGGGGATCTTCAATGGACATCATTGTGAATAGTGTAGATATATTCCTTCCCTACTATTTTCCAACGGGGACGCAATCTAACGGAATTTCTTCCGCCCGGCGAATTACAATAAAAGGCGGTAAATGTGCAATTAAAGCACGTGTCAGGTTTTCCACGGGAACACGCCCGGTTGTAAAAAAGGTCACTACCTGAAACTTAGCATGCACGCCTGCATCAGTGCGCGAAGCGCCATAAATAGAGATGGGCTCATTACACACTTTAGTGAGCGCCGCTTCCAAGCAGTCCTGCACCGTAATGCCGTTAACTTGGCTTTGATAGCCGTTTAATTCCGTGCCGTCATAAGCAACGATTAAACGAATATTGCGTTGTTCTGTCGCCAATGACAACCCTCCTTAGCCAATCGGCACAAAGCGTAAAACTAATAGTACTACAGTAATCACCAGTACGCCGGCAATGCCGATGTAATCATAACTTGTAATGGTTAATTCTTTCATGCGCGTACGGTTTTCACCACCGCGATAACAACGTGCTTCCATAGCTACCGCCAATTCATCGGCACGACGGAAGGCGCTGATAAAAAGCGGTACCAATAAAGGCACCATATTTTTAGCACGTTTTACCAAACTACCGGTCGTAAAGTCGGCACCACGCGAAGCTTGAGCCTTCATAATACGATCCGTTTCTTCCAACAAAGTGGGAATAAAACGTAGGGCAATGGTCATCATCATAGCGAGTTCATGAGCCGGTACACCGAAACGGCGGAACGGATTCAAGAGATGCTCAATCCCGTCAGTCAAACGAATTGGTGATGTTGTATACGTAAGTAATGACGAGAAAATAATCAAAAATACCAAGCGGGCCGCCATATAGCTACCCATGCGCAAGCCTTCTTCACTGATGTGTAAGAAGCCGTACTGCCAAATCATCGTGCCCGGTGTTGTGAAAACATGAACACCCATGGTAAATACGATGATAATCCACAGCGGTTTAACGGAGTTCCAAACGAGGCGCATCGGTAAGCGCGATAACGCCACCGTAAATAGCGTAAACAACCCTACCAGCGTATATGCCAAAGTCGTTTCCGCCAAGAAAATAGCTATAATAAAAATCATAGTCGCCACAATCTTAGCGCGCGGATCCATGCGATGCAAAAAAGAGTCGCCCGGAAATATTGTCCGATAGTAATATTACTTAGCATGATTTACCTCCTTTAAAGCAACTTCAATCGCCTTAACAGCATCATCTACGGAGATAACCTGCTGCGAAACCGGTAAGCCGCGGTCACGCAAATATTCCACCAACTTGGAAACAGGAGGTACATCCACACCGGCAGATTGCAATTCCTGTCGTTTGTTCATAAAAATGTCGATAGGTTTACCATCAAGCTGAATCTTACCGTTATCGATGACGATAAGGCGATTCGCCATGCGCGAAATATCTTCCATATTGTGAGATACGAGAACTACGGTAATGCCTTTTTTAGCATGTAAGTCGATGATTTTTTGGAAAATCTCTTCACGACCAAATGGGTCGAGGCCGGCGACGGTTCGTCCAAAATAAGATAACTTGGATTCAGTGCTACCACGCCGGCAATAGCGACACGGCGCATTTGTCCACCGGAAAGTTGGAACGGCGAACGATTAGCGTAGGTTTCGTAGTCAAGTCCTACAAAGTCCATCGCTTCCCGTACGCGGGCGTCTACTTCATCGGCGCTGAGTCCTAAGTTCTTCGGACCAAAAGCAATATCTTGCGCAATCGTTTCTTCAAATAATTGATGCTCCGGATATTGGAACACCATGCCTACTTTATGACGCATTAATTTGGCTTCTTCTGTCTTAAGCGCCGCATCGACACCATCGATAGTAACCTGGCCCGTCGTCGGATGCAACAGCCCGTTCAGATGCTGTACCAAAGTGGATTTGCCGGAACCGGTATGACCGATGATGCCCACAAAATCGCCTTCATTGATTGTTGAATTAATTCCTTTCAGCGCTTCTTTGCGAAACGGCGTATGTTCCCCATACACATAAGAAACGTTGTTTAAAATTATTGGCATAATTGGTCCCCCAATTCTTCTTCAGTAATAATTTCATTCGACAGACTTACCCCATCGAGTCGCAATTTAGCGGCTACTTCTGCTGCCACCGGCACATCCAGGCCTAACTCTTTAAGCATCGGTACCTGTGAAAAGATTTCACGTGGTGTACCGTCATGCAAGAGTTTACCGTTTTCATTACCACCACACGGTCCGAAGTCACCGCTTCTTCCATGAAGTGCGTAATGTAAACAATCGTAATGCCTTCTTCTTTATTTAAACGATGGACTGTCTCCAATACTTCTTTACGTCCTACCGGATCAAGCATAGCCGTTGGTTCGTCCAGTACGATGCAATCCGGTTTCATAGCCAATACACCGGCAATGGCGATGCGCTGTTTTTGTCCGCCCGATAAAAGTCCCGGGGAATGAAGGGCATAATCCGTCATATTAACACTGGCCAAGGCTTCATCCACCCGGCGGCGAATCTCAGAAGGCTCTACACCTAAATTTTCCGGTCCGAAAGCCACATCTTCTTCAACTACGGCGGCTACAATCTGATTGTCCGGATTTTGGAAAACCATGCCCACATGCTGACGAATATCCCACAAATTTTTTAGGATCCTTCGTGTCCATGCCAAGTACGGTAACAGCCCCTTTGCTAGGCGTCAACAAAACGTTAAAATGCTTAGCTAAGGTACTTTTACCACTGCCGTTCGTGCCGATGATACTTACAAATTCCCCTTTACGAATGGCGAGGCTCACATCATCAAGGGCATATACTACATTGCCGGACTCATCTTGATAGGTATGACTCATGTGTTCGGTTTGTATCATTATATCCTGTGTGCTCATAATATCCTCAAATCTTAGTAAATTTATATGATTAAACTCTAATATCACTATATTGATAATATAAAAATAGCAACGATTCGTCAACCTATTAAATTGTTTAGGTTGTCAATATCGTTTCTATTTGTATATTACCAATTTTTTTTTTGAAGGTATTCCCTCAAAATTAGAAATATTTAGCCTCACGCCACATCAGCCATAACTAATCCTATCGTAAAAACAGATATCTCATTATAGCACAGTATTAACGAGCATAAAAAAGCGGTGTTGCTAACATCCGTTGCAACACCGACTTCTTAATTATTAAACAAGCTCGATAAGTGCTAATGGAGCCGCATCGCCTTTACGAAGGCCAAGCTTAATTACACGAGTGTAACCGCCCTGACGATCAGCATATTTTGGAGCAATTTCGTCAAATAATTTTTTTACTACATCTTCGTCCATGAGGTATGCAAGCACCTGACGACGAGCATGAAGATCACCACGTTTTGCAAGGGTAATCATCTGGTCAGCTAAGCCACGTAATTCTTTAGCTTTAGCTTCAGTCGTTTCAATGCGATCATACTGGAAGAAAGATGTTAACATACCGCGGAATAAAGCTTTGCGAGCAGAGCTGTCACGGCCTAATTTTCCTATACATTAGTCATCCTCCTTATTCGCCTTTTTTCTTCAAGTAAAATGGTCCCAAAGGATGTTTCTGAAGTTTTTCTTCAATTTCATCAATGGATTTTTTACCTAAATTACGTACCTTACCTAAATCATCCATACTCTTATCCAAGAGGTCCGCAATTGTATTGATGCTTGCGCGTTTCAAACAATTGTATGCACGAACGGATAATTCCAAATCGTCGATAAGGATTTTAGATGGACCGTCATCATCCGGTACATCTACGCCGCCCACTTCGCCTTTACCGTCCAAGTCACTATTTTCACTTGGAACGTCAAATTCTTCAACCGAATGAGCAAGCTTGGTGAAGTTTTTCAAATAGCCAATCATAATATTAGCCGAACGTGCTACTGCTTCCGCAGCGGTAATGGAACCATTGGTAACAACTTCGAGAGTTAATTTATCAAAGTCCATTTCATTACCTACACGCACATCACTTACTTCATATTTCGCACGAAGAATTGGAGAGAAGATGGAATCGATTGGAATACGACCGATTACATCATCATCTTTTTTATTCTTCGTAGATGGCACATATCCTTTACCACGTTCAATGCGAACATCCATTACGAGATGAGCCACTTCATCCATCGTAGCGATTACGAGGTCAGGATTTAAAATTTCTAATTCCGGTGGACAGAATCGTTCCAATTCACCGGCTGTTAGAACGCCCTCTTTCTGAATATCTACGTGGAGATCTACTGGCACTTGTGCTTCGCCGTCAAGACGGAAACACAATTGCTTGAGGTTTAGGATTATATCCGTTACGTCCTCACGAATACCAGGAATTGTAGAAAATTCATGAAGCACACCATCAATTTTAATAGAAGTGATAGCTGCTCCATCTAAAGACGAAAGCAGAATTCGACGTAAGCTGTTACCGAGCGTAATCCCGTAGCCGCGATCTAATGGTTCACAGACGAATTTACCATAACGACCGTTGTCGCGTACTTCAACTTTCTCGATTTTTAATTTCTTTTCTTCGCTCATCAGGACAATCCTCCTATAAAACACGTCGTCTATCTATAGTATATCATAGCAATCGCAAAATGCGATTACTTAAAACTATAAATTATACACGAGACGTTTTGGAGGACGGCAACCATTGTGAGGAATCGGAGTAAACGTCTTTAATGCTGTTTACTTCGAGACCAGCAGCCTGCAATGCACGGATTGCAGCTTCACGGCCGGAGCCTGGACCTTTAACGAATACTTCAACCTGACGTAAGCCATGTTCCATAGCTGCTTTAGCTGCTTGTTCAGCTGCCATCTGAGCTGCGAATGGAGTTGCTTTTACG
>ENA-OPZN01000429-OPZN01000429.1-human-gut-metagenome-genome-assembly--contig:-NODE-429-length-13217-cov-3.135218_pt1 | contig 13217 bp, 10 predicted proteins | sample MGYA00242483_ERZ504503 | MGnify/ENA primary metagenome ERZ504503 (study PRJEB26092, sample SAMD00036285) | human gut metagenome | host: Homo sapiens | study: EMG produced TPA metagenomics assembly of... | reverse complement strand
AACTGCGATTTTTACCTGCTTTTACCTTGGCATTTACGTTAATTTCAAAATTTATGCGCCAGGTACGTTTGGTAGTTTTGGAAGAAATCAATAAAGATTATGCCGTAGGTGCTAGAGCACGCGGTATGACAAATACGGAAATCATGTTTAAACATATTTTGCCAAATGCCTTTTTACCACTACTTACCATCTTCGGTATGTCCATGGGCTGGTTGCTTGGTGGGTTGCGGTTGTAGAGATGGTATTCTCGTGGCCGGGGCTTGGTAAAATGGCCGTACAGGCGATTACTTTCCGTGATTATCCGTTAATTGAAGGTTTCGTACTTTGGGCTTCTATTGCGTATATGTTAATTAATGGTGTAATCGATTATTCGTATACGCTCTTGGATCCTAGATTGAGAAGGGGGAGTAAATAATGAAAGAGTTTATTAGAACACATAAAGCTTTCTCCTTCTATACATCCTTAGTTTTATTGGTTGTATTGATAGCTCTTTTTTCACCATGGCTTACGCCGAACGATCCGTTTGCTTCGAATTTAAGCAATGCCTTAAAAGCGCCGAGTTCTACCCATTGGTTCGGGACGGATAAATTAGGTCGTGACGTATTGTCGCGTATCATTTACGGCACCGGCTTATCCTTATTCATGGGCTTTACCATTGTTGTGTTGGTTGCGTCCATCGGTACCTTAGTAGGATCTTTGGCCGGTTATTTCGGCGGCAAAGTTGAAATGGTGCTCATGCGTCTTTGCGACATCATGATTTCTTTTCCGGGCATCGTGCTTGCCATCGCTATTGCCGGTATTATGGGCGGTAGCGTAGGCAATACCATTTTGGCGCTCACCATTGTAGGTTGGGCTAAATATGCGCGTTTAGTGCGAAGTCTTGTTATTAAAGTTCGTCAGGAAGATTATATAGCGGCCGCTATTATGAGTGGCGGTACGTCGGCCGTTATCTTGCGTCGTCACGTGTTGCCAAACATTATGCCGCTCGTCGTTTGTAACGGCCAGCATGGACCTTGGCGTTATGATGCTCGAAGTAGCCGGTCTCTCATTCCTCGGTTTCGGGGCACAACCACCGACACCGGAATGGGGGTTAATGCTCAATGAAGGTCGTCAATATTTACAGTTGGCACCATGGCTTATGATTTTCCCGGGGGCGGCTATTCTTATCGTAGTATCTATTTTTTAACCTTTGGAGTGACAGCTTGCGCGATATTTTGGATCCGCGTCAAAACAGAGGCTAAGAGACGGAATCTTTATATAGGTTAATGGGAGAATTTCGTATTTACATTTTGTCAGATGATACCCGTTAGGGATTTATATAATTTCATCTTGAGTGTTAGCGTTAATCAAACTGTGTGTTAATTTGTTAAAGGTATTTTTATGGAGGAATGTTATTATGAAAAAATTCTGGCGTAAAGCGCTACTCGGTGGCTTAGGCGTGGTATTGGCGGCATCGCTTTTGGCCGGTTGCGGCAGTGATTCTGCAGAAAACAAAGATGTGTTAAAAGTAGGGGTAACCAACTTTGCGGATACGTTGGAGCCTACCGATAACTTCTATGCTTGGGTAGTTATGCGTTACGGTATCGGTGAAACGCTTACCAAGTTTGACAAATCCATGGTGGCTAAACCTTGGATAGCATCTAAATGGTCCTTGGCTGATGATAAATTGACTTGGACATTTACGATTGATGATAAGGCTAAATTCTCTAACGGTAAAAAAGTAACGGCTGCTGAAGTAAAAGAATCTATTGAGCGTGCTTTTGCTAAAGCTAAACGTGCCAGTACATTCTTCGAATATGATTCTATTGAAGCCAACGGTCAGGATTTAATTATTAAGACTAAAAAACCTATGCCGAACATGCCCGGTTTATTAGCGGATCCTTTATTCCTCGTTGTTGACGTACAAGCTGAAAAAGATGGCCGTAACTTTGCCAAAGAAGGTCCGATTGCAACCGGCCCGTACACCGTTGTTTCGTACAGTAAAGATAAATCCGTGTTAAAAGCTAATGAAAACTACTGGAATGGTTCCGTACCGTTCAAAACTGTAGAAGTGCCGTCCATTGAAGACCCTAATACTCGTGCTATGGCATTACAATCCGGTGAAGTAGATATGGCCGTTAACATTGGGCCGGGCGAAATCGATCTTTTCAAAGGGAACGACAAATTCCAGGTTGATGAAATTGCTTCCTTGCGCGTAGTATTGGCGCGTATCAATCAAAAAGGCTTATTGGGCGACCCTAAAGTGCGTGCTGCCTTCATCAGCGCTACGGACCGTCAAAACTATGCAGATGTACTCTTAAAAGGCACCTTCATTCCGGGTAAAGCACCGATTCCACCATCCATGGATTATGGTTTTAATCAATTGACTGATCCAAATGCGTACAATCCTGACCGCTCTAAACAATTATTGGCAGAAGCCGGTTGGAAAGATACCGATGGCGACGGAATCTTAGATAAAGACGGTCGTCCGTTGTCCGTTAACTTCGTAGTATACAACAGTCGTGCTGAGTTACCTATCTTCGCTGAAGCGGTACAAGCTGACCTTCGTAAAGTGGGCGTAGATGTAAAAATTAAAACGGTTGACTATACCTTAATCGATAAAATGGGGATCGACGGAGATTATGATTTGCTTATCTCCAATATCGTAACAGCGAATACCGGTGACCCTGAAACATTCCTCAAATGGTACTGGAAAACTAATGTTAACGGCGATAATCCGCAAAATGGTTCCGGTTACAGCAATCCTGAATTCGATGCTAAATTAGATGCATTGTCTACTGAATTCGATCCGGCTGTTCGTAAACAATTAATTATTGAAGCACAGCAGATTCTCTTAAATGACGGTGCAGCTTTATACCTTGGTTACCCAATGACTAATATCATTGCCAATAAAGCACTTAAAGGTGTAGTTATGTTCCCATCCGATTACTACTGGATTACGAACGATATTTCTAAATAAGCTCATTTTGTATATCGTTGTTTTTGATACGAAAATACTATTAGGTGATATATAATATTTTTGAAAAAATCTTTGTTATATAAGCAATACGAAAGGATGTGCGCAAACGATATGACACGGGAGGCAGCACTGGTAGAAGTAAATAATTTGAGCATAGCCTATGGTGAAGCGGCGCCTTCTGTGACAGACGTTTACGTTTTCCTTAGAAGAAGGCGAAATTCTCGTTATCTGTAGGTGAGTCGGGCAGTGGCAAAACCACGGTCATTCGTGCCTTAATCGGCTTGTTGTCCGTAGGAGGTCATGTTGTGGCCGGCGGCGCTAATTACCGCGGCCAAGATATTGCTACATGGTCTGAGGAAGAATGGCGGAAATATAGGGGCACCGATATTTCATGATCTTCCAGGATAGCGGCAGTGCTATGGACCCGATTCAGACCATCGGCAAACAGTTCATTGCCCATATTCGTCGCCACAGTGATTTAGATAAAGGGGCGGCGGAAACGAAAGCCATCGAATTGATGAAAATGGTATCCTTGCCGGCGGATAAGGACTTTTTGAAACGGTATCCCTTTGAACTTAGCGGCGGTCAACGTCAGCGCTTGGGGATTGCCATGGCGATGGCCTTCACGCCACACTTGTTGCTTGCCGATGAACCGACTTCGGCCCTTGATGTGACACGCAGGCTCAGATTGTAGAGGAATTGATGCGGCTTTGCCAAAAAAGTCGCACCGGCATTATCATGGTAACCCACAACATCGGGGTAGCCGCTCATATGGCGGATAAAATCATGGTTATGCAACAAGGTAAAGTGGTAGATTACGGCTCACGGGATGATGTTCTTTTCAAAGAGCATTCCGCTTATACCCAGCAGTTATTGCAAGCCGTACCGACGTTAGGAGGGACACGCTATGTCGACACAGTTGAATAAGGAAGCCGTAGCCTATACTGAAAATTACGGCACTCATACTTCAATGGCGGCGGCTGACGGCGTAGGCACTCCGATTTTGGAAGTTAAAGGTCTTTGTAAAAATTTCTCGTTGCCGAATGGTGGCACGTTGCAAGCTTGTAAAGAAGTATGTTGGTCCTTATGGCGCGGCGAATCGCTGGGGATTGTTGGTGAATCGGGCTCCGGTAAAAGTACGCTCATGAAGATGATTATGCAAATGACAGCACCTTCCGGTGGCGAAATCTATTTAAACGGTGTGGAAATTTCCAAAGCATCGGCCAAAGAAAAGCGCGAACAACGCCGCAAGATTCAAATGGTGTTCCAGGATTCCTCGCAGGCCTTTGACCCGCGTATGTCAGTTGAAGATATTATTTGTGAACCTTTGTATAATTTCGGTCTTTTGAAAAAAGGAGAAACCACGGCTATTGCCACCAAGTATTTGGAGATGGTTGGGCTTAACGGCACGTTTGCCAAACGTTATCCTCATGAAATGAGTGGCGGTCAGCGTCAAAGGGTGGCCATTGCCCGTGCCTTAGTGTTGGAGCCGGATATTGTTGTATTTGACGAAGCGACTTCGGCTCTTGATGTATCCGTACAAGATTCGATTGCTAAATTGCTCGTTAAATTGCAAAAGGAAAAGAATCTAACGTATTTATTTGTTGCTCATGACATTGCCTTAATTCGCAGTATATGCCATAGAGTAGTTGTGATGTATAACGGCGAAGTGGTGGAAGCAATTTCGGCGAAAACATTTAACAGAAGCTAAACATCCTTATACACGTAAGCTGTTAGCGGCTGTATTTGAAGTGACGGAGCATCGCAAACCGGTCGTATTATAAGGTGAAGGCAGTAGGGACTGCCAAGGCGTTATAGTAGGATGATGTAGGTATTTGGAGGCTGATTTATTAGGTATGGCAAATATTGAACTGATTACCCCGGACACGCCGCGGGAGCCGATTTATCAATTCTTAGTTGAGCAAATGCATTTGCATTATAGAAGGCCTTTGGATAGTGAGCACAATAAATATTTTTTACAATTAGCGGAACACTATTCGCCTGATAAGCGAAGTTCTTTCTATGTACTTTATGAAAATGGCGAAGTGGTGGGGGACAGGTTGTATAAGCCCATTGGAAGCTCATCATCGCCGTCCGCCTCATTGTGTGGATGAGTCGCTCTGGGGGATATATATCGCGCGTGTATATTTTCACCCGAAAAGCACAAAAGTTCAGGCTATGGACGTCAGATTTATAAGGTACTGGAAGCAAGAGCCAAAGAGTTTGGTTATACTCATTTATGTTTGAATACCCATAGATTTCTCATCAAAGGATGTGCCTTCTGGCAACGCCATGGTTATGTTGAATTTTATGATACAAAGGATGAGTGGCAAACCTATTGGCTCAGTAAAGAGCTTAGCTGAGGTGTGTTTGAATGATTATGAAAAAAGTTATCCACCAAAACAGGGTGACTTATTCACAGTTTGTCACAGGTTTATACACATTAAACTATCGGTTATCCACTACTTATCCACTGAAAAACCTAAGTTATCCACAGAAAAGTGATTAAGTTTTAAAAAATAAGTTATTCACAAGCGAATATATAAAAAGAAAAAGCGTAATGCATTCGGATTCAAAATTGAATCTCTGCATTACGCTTTTCCTTATAGGCTACACACAATGAAAGCTATAGAGTAGCGTTGGGGGGTGTGAGTAATGTTTCTGGGGTCAGCTATATAGACACTTAGACAGCACTGTCGTTTTCTGGCATTACGCTATCCAAGAGGAGGAGTATATTGTTGCCTATCTCCGAATAAAAACGCACGCTATTAGTTGACTCTATAAACTCCCATTTGACATGCATAGCCGTATCGTTAGGGCCGTACGTTGAGCGCAAAGCTATCTGTACGGTTTGGGGTAAGCGCATATCATACATAATGTTATAACGGTTGAATTTGTCATCCACCAAAATATAGTGGCTGTCAATAATTTCTACATTATAACGGCGCGATACAAGGTCGAGTAATCCTTGAGGCACTTTGTAGTCATTGTCTTGATTTTGTGTGGTCAATCGGATGGCCTCCTTTCTGTGGATTCCGGTTGTAAGGCGTTGTGAAACCCTGTAAGGACCGGACACAAGGTGCTACGGCACTTGTGCCGGCCTTGGGATATTAGGATGATCCGCGCGATACGGATATTGCCTATTTGAGTATCGGATTACTTTTAGATCCGATAGGCTCCAATTTTTCTTCAATAAATGTATTGATGAGCTGCTGCACCGCTAAGGTTGGTGTCAGCTCGCCTTGGAGCACTTGGTCTTCCACGCTGTCTTTGCAGGCAATGATGCGCGGCGCCCGATAGAATAAATTGTGAAGATGCTCTTCCACCATGGAGTATACCCACGACATAGTTTGTTGTTTGCGTCGCTCCTGTAAGACGCCGTTGGCTTGGCATTGTTCGATGAATTTTTCAATAACATCATGCCAAAGCTCCATAACGCCTTCGCCGGTGTACGCCGAGCAAGTGTATGCCTGGGTAGTCCACCCTTCCGTGGCGGGGCGGAGGAAATGGAGAATACGATTGTATTCCGATTTTGTAATCAGGGCTTTCGGTTTGTTGTCACCGTCCGCTTTATTGACCACGATGGCATCGGAGAGCTCGATAACCCCTTTTTTCATGCCTTGCAGTTCGTCACCGGCACCGGTTAGTACGACTAATAGGAAAAAGTCGACCATGGAGCGCACGGTGGTCTCGCTTTGACCAACCCCGACGGTTTCGACGAGAATTGTGTCATAGCCGGCTGCTTCACAAAGAAGTAAGGTTTCACGGCTTTTACGGGTGAGGCCGCCCAGCGTCCCGCCCGAAGGGGACGGACGAATGAAGGCGTTTTCCTGCCGTGATAAGGTAAACATACGAGTTTTATCACCCAAAATACTGCCACCCGTTACGGTACTGGACGGATCGACCGCCAAAACGGCTACTTTATGACCTTCTTGGCAAAGTTTGGTACCGAGGCACTCGATAAAGGTGGATTTACCGGCGCCCGGTACCCCGGTGATGCCGATACGCGTTGCTTTACCGGTGTATGGCAAAACCTTTTGAATGACTTGCTGGGCCATTTCAAAATGAGCGGCCGCGTTACTTTCGATGAGGGTAATGGCACGGGACAGCATCATGCGATTGCCGCTTAAAATGCCTTCCACGTAATCATCGACGGTAAGCTTGGCCGGTCGTTTGCCGGTTTGTTGAGGCGGTGTACTTGAGGTATTACGCAAAGGACTGTCATTGACGCCGCGCATAACGCGGCAGGCGAATTTATCATCATCGGCTTCGGGAACCCAGGACGGTTTATATCGTTCCGTCATAGTATCACTCCTCTAGACGTTCATTTAACAATTCGAGTACTTTCTTCGCGCATACAGGGATAATGGTACCGGGGCCAAAGATGGCAGCGGCACCGTGTTCATATAAGAAATCATAATCTTGAGCCGGAATTACGCCGCCGATGGTAACCATGATATCTTCACGGCCGCGTTTTTTGAGCTCTTCAATAAGTTGTGGCATAAGAGTTTTATGGCCGGCGCCAAGGAGCTGATGCGACGATGTGAACGTCATTATCCACGGCGTCTTGGGCAGCTTCTTCCGGAGTTTGGAATAAAGGTCCGATATCTACGTCATAGCCCATATCGGCGAAGGCGGTAGCAATAACTTTCGCACCGCGGTCATGGCCGTCCTGACCCATCTTAGCGATGAAGATACGAGGGCGACGACCTTCGCGTTCTTCGAAGTCATCGGTCATCTGACGTACTTCGGAGATAACGTCATCATCACTGAATTCGCTGCTGTATACGCCGGAAATGGAACGGATAATGGCTTTGTGACGACCGCACACTTTTTCAACGGCATCGGAGATTTCACCTTTGGACGCACGGGCACGAGCGGCTTCTACGGCCAATTCCAATAAGTTACCTTCGCCGGTTTCCATGGAATGCGTGATGGCGTCGAGGCATTGACGAACTTTGTCGTTGTCGCGGTTAGCGCGTAATTTTTCAAGACGTTCAATCTGAGCCAAGCGTACGGTAGTATTATCTACTTCGAGAATATCGAGCGGATCTTCTTTGTCTAAGCGCAGATAGTTAACGCCGACGATTTTTTCACTACCGGAGTCAATATGGGCTTGGCGACGAGCGGCCGCTTCTTCGATACGCATCTTAGGAAGGCCGGTGTCGATAGCTTTACTCATGCCGCCCAATTCTTCGATTTCCTGAATATGAGCCCAGGCTTTGCGAATCAATTGGTTAGTCAAGAATTCTACATAGTAGGAACCGCCCCATGGGTCGATAACTTTACATACCTTGGTTTCATCCTGGATATAAAGCTGCGTATTACGGGCAATACGGGCCGAGAAGTCTGTCGGCAAGGCAATAGCTTCGTCAAGCGCATTGGTATGAAGCGACTGGGTATGGCCGAGAGCCGCCGCCATAGCTTCGATACAAGTACGAGTAATGTTGTTGAACGGATCCTGTTCGGTGAGGCTCCAACCGGATGTCTGTGAGTGCGTACGAAGCGCCATGGATTTAGGATTTTCCGGATTGAAGCTGTTAACGATTTTAGCCCATAACATACGGCCGGCACGCATTTTGGCGATTTCCATGAAGTAGTTTTTACCCATAGCCCAGAAGAAGGACAGACGAGGGGCGAACTGGTCAATGGTTAAGCCGTGTTGGGTACCGGTACGGAGATATTCAAGACCGTCCGCCAAGGTGTAACCTAACTCAATATCGGCGGTAGCGCCTGCTTCTTGCATATGGTAGCCGGAAATAGAGATACTGTTAAATTTAGGCATATATTTGGACGTATACGCGAAAATATCGCCGATAATACGCATGGAAGCGGCCGGAGGATAGATATAGGTGTTACGTACCATGAACTCTTTCAAAATGTCATTTTGAATCGTACCGGCCATAACTTTTTTATCAACGCCTTGTTCTTCACCGGCTAAGATGTAGAACGCCATGATTGGCAAAACGGCGCCGTTCATTGTCATGGATACGGACATCTGATCGAGTGGAATCCCGGAGAAGAGGATTTCCATGTCGAGAATGGAGTCAACGGCTACGCCGGCTTTACCAACGTCGCCTACTACGCGCGGATGGTCGGAGTCATAACCGCGGTGCGTAGCAAGGTCGAAGGCGATGGATAAGCCTTTTTGACCGGCCGCGAGGTTACGACGATAGAAGGCGTTCGATTCTTCGGCGGTGGAGAAACCGGCGTACTGACGAACGGTCCAAGGGCGGGTTACATACATGGTAGCGTATGGTCCGCGTAAATATGGCGGTAAACCTGCCATATAGGATAAGTGATTACAATCGGCGTAAGCACCCTGATCATAAAGCGGCGCTACATCGATTTGTTCCATCGTACGATAGAAGTTTTCATCAAAGGATTTGCCTGTTTCAGCTTTTAACTGTGTAAGCCATTCTTGAGCCGCTTGCTCATTGGCTTCGGCCCCGGCAAATGGGATATTTGCGAAATTAGGTATTTTAGCCATTATTTAATCATCCCCTTTTCTTGTTGCATCCGTAACAGCGTTTCGTAGCAGTTGGAGCGTACACTGATGTAGTCATCCATGCCGGCAGCATCACACATTTCTTTTAATTCAGGTGATGGCGCCCCGGCGAGGAATACTTTCATTTCAGGGCGCTGGGCTTTGATGCCTTTGGTAACGGCCGGAGCCAGTTCCGGATAGGTATCGTCGGTGGAGCACACAATGGCTACGTCCGCCTTGGATTCAAGGGCGGCGGCTACGGCGTCTTCCACTGTTTTGAAACCGTTGTTCAAGGCTACGTCAAAAGCGGCAACCTGCATGAAGGATGTAACAAAGTCGGCACGGGCTTTATGTTGCGGGATAGGACCCATGTTAGCCAGGAAGATATGAACATTGTCGCCGGTTTCGGCTACAAATTCTTCCGTCGTGCGGCGTAATTTTTCATAACGTTCGGTCCAGCGATGCGCTTCGATTGGTGAAACGGTCTCACCTTGGCTGTCGGTAGCGAGGGCGTTTGTGATTTCGCCGAAAGTAGCACCCGCGTTCAGGGCTGTTTTCACAGCGCCGATAAGCGACATCGGTTCGCTGAAGTCGGAGTCTTTAAGAACTTGTAAAGCTTCGTCGATGGCTTTTTCATCGGCTGTTTTACGTTGCTTGGCAAGTTCGTCTAAGCGTTGCTTTAAGAGGTCTGCCTTATTGATTTCAGGTACTTCCAGCAATTCTTCGGTCATGTTAGGGTACATGTTATTACCAACGGCACGGTCTTGGCGAGTTGCCAATTTCTTGAAGCGGTCTTCCAAAATGCTGTGAACGGCTTCTTGAACTTTACCGGCTTTGATGGCTTCAATAATGCCCCCCATGTTTTCCAATTCTTGGAATTTAGCCCAGGATTTTTCAGTGAACTCTTCCGTTAACGGTTCGAGATACCAGCTGCCGCCGGCAGGATCGACCGGTTGAATGAAGTTGAATTCATGCTGTTCCATAATTTGGATATTGCGGGCAATACGACGAGAGAATTCATCACTCGGACGGATACAATGGTCGAACGGATACACATTCATACCGTCAATGCCGCCTACTACAGCCGAGAAGGATTGGGATGCTGCACGCAATAAGTTTACATATGGGTCATATACAGTTTGGCAAAAAGCGGATGTACTTACATACAAATTAATGCGCTGTGCATCTTCGTCGCCGCCGCAATGGCGTACTAATTGGGACCAGAGCATTTTAATGCTGCGAAGTTTGGCGATTTCCATGAAGAAGGTAGCGCCTACGCTGAAGTGGAAACGAATGTGACGGCAGAAGGTATCAACATCAATACCGCGACGTTCCATAGCGCGCATATAAGTCAAAGCGGTATGAAGGGCATAGGCTGCTTCTTGAATACCGTTGGCCCCGCCGTTGTGATATACATCGGCATCAACGAGGACTGTTTTTAAATTAGGTGCATGTGCTTTAGCCCAGTGAATCGTATGAGCCATATCATCATAGAGTTCGTCGAGCGGACGATTTACTTTGCCAAAACGGAGTAAAGAACCGATAGGGTCGGCAGCAATAGCACCGTGCAATTCGGCGGATTTTAACCCGGCTGCTTTGCAGGCGATGGATACAGCACTGATGAGATTAACGGCAGATGGTCCGCCGAATAATTCGATTTCATGCTTGTTAACATCAATATCTTTTAATAAAGCTTTTACATCTTCGGCTGTGCTCAAGGAAACGCCGGTATCGATGAATGTTTCGTCAGTACCATCGGTAGGATCGATGCCTTGTTGTGTTAAGCTGTCGGTAGTAATGCTTACAACCGTGCTGCCTTTATCGAGCTCGAAAGCTGCCATGGCATTGGCATCGCTGATGGTTTTGGCATCACAGCGCTGAGCGATTGACCAAGGTGTGTGGATATAGCCGCTGGCATGCGCGCCGCGGAGCTTATCCGCTAATCCCGGATAGGTGTAAGGGTGGTTAATTCTTTTTGATCCTCTAAACGATAAATTGGGTGAAATAAAATACCTTCGTAAGTTTTCGTGAACATACTCTTATCGAAAGGCTTACCTTTTAACAGTTTTTCAACGGCGGCCTGCCATTCGTCATAACTGGGAATTTCAAACTCGTCAAAGGTGACAGCGGGCAATTCCTCGTGCCCATTTTGCCTTGAAACGGCTAGAGTCTGCTGCTTATGTTCCATAGTACGAATCCTTTCTACATAGCAAATAGAATATGAAATGCAAGAAAATTGATGCATTCGCTATATACAACACTATGTGGCTTCGTTGCGTCTATGATTAGGTAAAACCGTTTTGTCGCTTAGCCTCGCGCTGTGAGATGGCGAGCGGCAGTTGGACTTACTTACTGTGTCTCATAAATAACGCGGTGGGATATATTGTTTCCTCCTATAACAATAATAAAACTTCCTACCGAAGAGCCATATAAGTGGATGTACCGGGCAGTCTCCAATAGGAAGTAGTTTCGAAAAAAATACCGTTTCACAGCAAGACTGCAAAACGGTAAGATTGTATGCGAAAAGAATCACACCATATCTTCCCGTCTATCGCGGGTATAACGACATGCTTCCTTAGGCAGTTCTTCTGACTCAGCTTCATCATTCCTTTTGCCTTCCCAAACATAATGTTCAGTGACATAATAAAAAGGAACTCCACTTCACAGCGGCGGGACCGTGTCGGATTTGCACCGACTTCTCTATTAAGCTTAAAAAGCGCCTATAGGGGACTGTATTTGTTTTATAATTTTATTATATGGTTATAACATAGGAGTGTCAATTTAAATGCATAGTTTAAGCATGTGTAACGTATAAAGGTTAGTTATAACTCATGCTAAGGGGGTGTATGCATAATCGGTAAGGTATGGGGTGGGACAAAATTGTAAGTAGTGGGTTTAAAGTGTATTTATACAACAAGAGGTACAATTAATATATATATACTACTATATTGCAGTTAAAAGGTGATACATGAGGTAAAAGCATGTGTTGTCCACGCTTGAAGGAATAATGTGTTTAATTAAAAATCTTAAAAATATTTAGTAAAAAGGGGTTGACGAACCATAGGCAAAAAGGGTATGATAGTTCATGTCCTCAATCACGGGACATCAAGTGACCGCCTTCAAGCAATTGGAAGCGGGTTATTTTGAAAAAAGTGATGTATATTCTTTCTGTTTTCGCAGCAAAACTTTTTAAAAGAAATTTTAAAAAAGTGCTTGACACGATAAACTGATTGCGATATACTGATTAAGCTGTCGCAAGCCCCTAAGGTAAAGCGATAAAGCAGATCTTTGAAAACTGAACAATGTAAGGTAATCATTTTTAACGAAATGAACATAGCCAGAGTGCGGGTTTCGACAACGTCGAAACCAACCAAATAAATTCTAGTCACTAACTTCGGTTAGAGACAAACAACGAAAACGAGCTAGCAAATAGCTCCAAGATATCTTGGAGAGTTTGATCCTGGCTCAGGACGAACGCTGGCGGCGTGCTTAACACATGCAAGTCGAACGGAGAGAGATGGAAGCTTGCTTCTATCGATCTTAGTGGCGAACGGGTGAGTAACGCGTAACCAACCTGCCCTTCAGAGGGGGATAACAACGGGAAACCGTTGCTAATACCGCGTACGAATGAACTTCGGCATCGAAGCTCATTGAAAGGTGGCCTCTATTTATAAGCTATCGCTGAAGGAGGGGGTTGCGTCTGATTAGCTAGTTGGAGGGGTAACGGCCCACCAAGGCAATGATCAGTAGCCGGTCTGAGAGGATGAACGG
>ENA-OPZN01000428-OPZN01000428.1-human-gut-metagenome-genome-assembly--contig:-NODE-428-length-13239-cov-2.551174_pt1 | contig 13239 bp, 15 predicted proteins | sample MGYA00242483_ERZ504503 | MGnify/ENA primary metagenome ERZ504503 (study PRJEB26092, sample SAMD00036285) | human gut metagenome | host: Homo sapiens | study: EMG produced TPA metagenomics assembly of... | reverse complement strand
CACTGTTCATGTCGTTTAATACAACACCTACAGTCAGACCCAGGAAACGATGTACCTGTCCCATCCACTCAGCATCTCGTTTTGCCAGGTAATCGTTGACAGTAACGATCTGTACGCCTTTTCCCTTTAATGCATTCAGGTAAGCCGGACAGGTAGATACCAGGGTTTTACCTTCACCTGTACGCATCTCTGCGATACGGCCCTGATGGAGTACGATACCACCGATCAGCTGTACCGGGAAATGCTCCATATTCAGTGTTCTTCTTGCCGCCTCACGGACAGTAGCAAATGCCTCTGGCAGAATATCATCCAGAGTTGCTCCGTCAGCCAGCTTTGCTTTCAGGATACGGGTCTGATCGCGCAGCTCTTCATCTGACTTGGCAATCATTTCGGGGCGCAGGTTTTCGATCTTCGCCAAAATCGGGCGGATCATCTTCAATTCCCTTTCACTGTGAGTCCCGAACAGTTTCTCAATTACGTTCATGGTAAGTTCTCCTAACTTCTTCCTTATATGAATGAAAATTCTTTTCAACCTGCATCTGTGCCGCAAATGCAGCCAGTACGCTTATGATACAATCTAATACATTGTAACACTTGAGCGGGATTTATTCAACGACTTCATAAAAAGTTTACATTTCCCCCCATATTATGGTAAACCAGACATCTTGCACAAAAAGTATGTTCGATTTTGTGCACATCCACATTGTCCACACTTATCCACAAAGTTTTCCCCCAAAGTTATCCACATCGATTTTTATCGGTTTTTCTGCATTTTCTAGTTATACACCGACTTATCCACATTATCCACATATTTTACCCTGTTCTTTTTTACACCCCTTTTACATTTTCCTGTCCTTTCTTTTTGTATATATCTCATAAATCTGCTGTTTTTCATCAAAATATGCACAGTTACTATTGACATTTTTCATGTACACTATTAATAATTCAATAGCCATTTGCACCCTACATATACTTTTTTTATAAAAAATTAAGATAAATTATTAGTCAATTTGAGATTTTATGTTGTAATTTTATAATAAACATGATATAATGTGCATATCTCAGAAAAGGAGTTGATGATTATGCGTTATACCATAACAGGACGAAATATTGAGGTAACTCCAGGTTTGAAAGCAGCCGTTGAAAAGAAGATCGGAAAGCTGGAACATTTTTTCACTCCTGACACCGAAGTGATCGTAGCGCTCAGCGCTCAGAAAGACCAACAGAAAATCGAGGTGACCATTCCAGTTAAAAGGCAACACCATCCGTGCTGAAGAAAGCAGCACCGATATGTATGTATCCATTGATCTGGTAGAAGAGATCATTGAACGCCAGATCCGCAGATATAAAAAGAAACTCATCGACAAGAAGCAGGCAGCTATCGCATTCTCCCAGGCATTTATTGAGGATGAAGAAGATACCGCTTACGAAGATGATATTCAGATCGTAAAAACCAAGAAATTCGCTATGAAGCCAGTAAATCCTGAGGAAGCTTGCCTTCAGATGGAAATGTTAGGACATAATTTCTTCGTATTCCTGAACTCCGAAACTGAGCAGGTAAATGTAGTGTACAAGCGTAAAATGGTACTTATGGACTGATCGAACCTGAATTCTAAAAACTTTTAAAACTTCATAAAAACAAACAGGGGAGCCAAAACCGGCTCCCCCATTTTTATGTGCATTATGATGCATATTTAATTTTGATTATGTACTTTTACGTTTCAACAGGATCAGTCAAAAATGTAACTGCCTTGCAAGGTGTTCTGTAATTAGACGGTGCATAGCAGATACCGGTAGCAGGTGTACTGGAGTGGATGATCTTTCCATTTCCTACATAAATACCTACATGATTGATATAGCTGCCGCTGGCATAGAATAAAAGGTCTCCTGGTTTTACTTCACTGACCGGGATTGCCTTTCCTCTTGCTGCCTGGTCTCTGGAACTGCGTCCTGTACTGATACCGAAATGAGAGAATACACTCATAACAAAGCCGGAACAGTCAGCGCCCTTTGTCAGACTGGTGCCGCCGTATACATAAGGATTTCCTAAGAACTGCTGTGCATAGGCGATCAGTGCAGTTCTGGAAGCTGTCTCTACAGCAGAACTTTCTGTCTTCTTGGAAGAGCTTGTCTCTTTCTTTGCTCCAGGTCCCTCTGACTTGGTTTCTGTCTTTGTTTCTGCTACTGTTTCCGCCTTTGTCTCAGCTTTCGTTTCTGCCTTTTGTTTCTGCTTTGTCTCCTGTTTAACAGTTGGAGCAGCTACTGTCACATCCTCTGCCTTTTCCGGATTGGCTGCAATCACTTTTATGGCTGCCTCTGTTTCTTTTGTCTTTTCCTTCTTGGTCTCTTCCTTTGGAGCAGCTGTTGTTTCTTTCTTTGCAGCCGTTGTCTCAGCCTTGGTTTCCGCTTTCGTCTCTGCTTTGGTTTCTGCTGCCTTGCTCTCCGCTTTCTTTGCAGCTTCTAACTCTTTCATTGCCTTGTCAGCTTCTTCTTTACGCTTGGCTTCGTCTTCTTCTTTGGCTTTTTCTTCCTCTACAGAAACAGCTTTGTTAAATTCTACACTGGTTTTCATGTAGTCTTTAAATACATAACCTTCCAGGTCTGTATCCACAGCTACTTTTAAGAAATCACCTTCCTGTCCCACAACAGAATACTGGGCGCCTTCTGATAAAAGTGTCAGTGTCTTGCTGGTCAGATCCGGGCTTTCTCTTAAACGAAGGCTGGTGGTATCTACCACTGTTCCATAGGTCTTTCCTACTTCTTTTGCCTTTGTTTCTGCTTTCTGGCCTGTAACAAAATATTCGGATTTAATATAGCCGGTTACAGAGCCGGACTGAATCTTGTACCATTTTCCGCCTTCGCCGTCTACTGTATCTAAGATCGTTGCTGCACAGTCATTGTAGATCTTTCCTGTTATGGAACTGGAGGTATTTGCCTCTGTACGGATATTTACAGATCCGCTTACTTTAGATACTGCAATATTATCATAGGCAGAAGAAGCTGCCTTTGTCTGTGAAACAGCTGCTGCCTTTACTTCTGTAGAAGCCGCTGCTTTTGTCTCTGTTTTTGCTCCGGATGAGGTCTGGGCTTTTGTTTCTGCCTTTGCAGTTGCTGCGGCCTTTGTCTCTGTTGCAGTCTTTGTTTCACTGCTTTTTTCGTTTCTGTTGCCTCCAACTGATTGTAAGATGACGCCAGCTTCTTTTCCGGCTGTGCATTTCCGGCATAATAATTATTTAACGCTACGGAAATTCCCGCAAGAGAGGAACCGGTTTCCAGATTTGTGGACGCAAAAGCCGGTGTCACACCTGCAAGGCTGCACATTCCGCTCTGATGATCAGTATTTTTCCATGTGTTCATCGGTACTCTTATCCTCTCTTTAGTCTGACAGATACTGCTCTGCGCTGGTCACTGCATTGGCACCGTCTGCGCTGCTGTAACGATCTGCCGCAATTTTTTGTTCTCACATCGCCTGCTGCATAAATACCAGGTACAGAAGTAATTCCCTCTTCTCCTGCTTTGATATAACCCTGTTCCATATCCACAAACGCCTTCAAAAGCAGCTGTTTCCGGCTGTATTCCTACAGCAAATAAATACGCCCTGAAGAGAAATTTCTTTCTTTTCACCTGTAACATGATCCTGGAGCAATAAACTTTCTACTGCTCCATCGCCTTTTATAGCCTCTGCCTCTGTATTCCAGAGTATTTCCACATTCCCTTTTGAGAAAAAGCTGATTTTGAAGGCTTTTTGCTGCACGGAGTTTTCCCCGTCTGTGGATCAGATAGACTTTACTGCACATACGTGAAAGGAAAATGGCATCTTCCACTGCTACATCACCGCCGCCGATCACTGCAACGGTCCTGTTCCTGAAAAATGCACCATCACAGGTAGCACAGTAAGAAACACCGGCTCCTGTCAGTTCTTTTTCACCAGGAATGCCTAACTTTTTATGAACGGCTCCTGTTGCAAGGATCAGTGTCCTTGCCTCATAGTTTTCATTCATTCCAATGACCTGTTTTAAGTTTTCCAGGCCTTTATCTTCTATTTTTAAAACTGTATCTTCTTTAAATTGCGCACCCAGATGATCTGCATGTTCCCGCAGCTTCATTCCCAGTTCGTAACCGCTGATCCCAGGATATCCGGGATAATTATCCACTTCATAGGTATTTAATATCTGTCCGCCGCTTACCGTAGATCGTTCGATTATCAGAGTGTCCAGGCAGGCTCTCTGGGCATACACAGCTGCTGCAAGCCCCGCCGGTCCTGAACCGATTATGATCAGATCATAGATATGTGATGTCATTTTTATTGTTTCCTGTCTATTTTTTCATTATCTCTTAATATATTGTAACCAATTCGTAATTATTATAGCATAGATTTTACTATTGTTGCACTTCAAATTCTTACAATTATCTTTACAGATCAACCAAATATATGCCAACCTCTCCATTCTGTGCTAAAATAGAAAGAGCAAATACTGCGTCACTGATCGTGGAACACGCGAACAGAAACAGTACTGTACACATGCAGAAAGGAACGTGAGCTTATGTCAAGAAAAACTGTACTTGTGACCGGCGCTTCCCGTGGTATCGGAAAAGCCATTGCCATTAAATTTGCCCGGAAAGGCTATAATGTAGTCATCAGCTGCATCCGCAATGAAGACCGCCTGATGCAGACAAAAAAAGAAATTGAGAATTATCAGGTACCTTGTCTTGCCTATATGGGAGATATGGGAGATATGGATTGCTGCAAAGAACTGTTCGCAAAGATAAAGAAACAGTTTGGAGGTATAGATGTACTGGTAAATAATGCCGGTGTTTCCTACATCGGACTGCTTCAGGATATGAGCAGTGAAGACTGGGATAAAATTCTCCATATGAATTTAACTTCTGTTTTTAACTGCTGCAAATTGGCAATCCCTTATATGGTACACCAAAAACAGGGAAAGATCATCAATATTTCCTCTGTATGGGGTGTTGCAGGAGCTTCCTGTGAAGCAGCTTACTCTGCAACCAAAGGCGGCATCAACGCTCTGACCCGTGCTCTTGCCAAAGAACTGGGCCCAAGCAACATCCAGGTCAATGCTATTGCCTGCGGTGCCATTGACACAGAAATGAACCAGTGGATGGAAGAAGACGAACTGATCGCACTGGTAGATGAGATACCGGCAGGACGCTTGGTAAAGCAGAAGAAGTAGCTGATCTGGCTTATCATCTTGGTTATAAAGAATCCTATCTTACAGGACAGATCATTGGGCTTGATGGGGGGTGGATCTAAAACATTCTCTCACCCCCTCCCAGCACAGCAAGAGGTATTTCTGCAACATAATAAAAACGGAACAGGCGCCTATACAGGTTTCTGTTCCATTTAATCCTGCATCCTCTGCTTTAAAAATGACTACCGGATTGGCACAGTCAATAAGAGTTACAGGCAGTTTTCCATATCCAGGCACATCTAAAATATCCTGTTTATTGCCAGTTGGAAACAGCTTTCCTGTAAGACCGCCACCGGGATTTTCAAAACAGCTGTCCCGGCAGCTTCTGCTTTTCTTTTACCGGGAAGGTGGCTTCAAACCGTTCAAATCCGTCCGGGTCTTTCTCACAGACAAAATACCCCTCAGGGTCTTTGTAAGTGCCGGAGACGCCGTCCAGAAATCCGGGTTTCAGTTCTCTGATGAGAAAATAGTCCGCATCCGGGTCGTCGGCATAGCGCACGCCCTTGGTTTTGGCCGGAACAAAGCCAGACTTGCCGTAAAAGTCAATATTGCCGGTAATGGCAAGTGCCCCTGCACCCATTTCCTTAGCTTTTTCCATGGAATAGTCGAGAAGCTGCTTTCCGTAGCCCTGCCGCTTGTATGCGGGTGCAACGCCAATGGGGCCGAAGGTCATGATCGGCACCTTTCGTCCATCGTCACAGTCGATCTCCGACCGTACATAGATGATCTGCCCGATCATCTCACCGCCCAGTTCCATCACAAAATCCAGATCCGGCACAAATGCCGGGTCATCCCTATAACAATGCAGCACATAGTGCTCCATACAGCCAGGCTGATAAACATTCCAGAATGACTCGCGGGTCAGGTTTTCGACGGCTCTGTAATCGTCTTTTGTTTCCAGACGAATGATAATATTCTTTTCTGACATAATTATTCTCCTTCTCTTTTATCAATGATTTTGTATAATTAACAGCAGACATTTTTCGCATTACATTCTCTGATCCAATGATCAAGGAACTGCATCTGTTCCTCAGTATGGAACCAGTGCTCGCCGCCGGGCATGACGGTCAGGCCAGCATGGTGCTGCTTGGCAAATGCAGATACCGTTTCAATGGATGTTAAGGCAAGTTCCTGTTCGGTCACCCCCGACCATTGCATCATATTGCAGATCAGTTTTTCCATATCCACGATTGGCGAGATCAAATAAGCCCGGTCAACCAGCGTTTCATCCAGCGAGGATATCCCAAAGAAAGCCCCGATGCTGTTTGCAACCAAGGTAATGTGCTCAAACCTACTTCTCTGTGTGGTAAAAAATGCAAAAAACTCTTTCTTGGCTTCCCAAAGCGTTTGCGAACAGTAATCAAACCCGATTACTTCACTATTAGGAAAGAACATTTTGTAATACTCAGCTTCCCCAGCCGAACCGCCCTTTCCGTGAACATATATAATTAAATTTTTCATTTTATCTCATTCCCCTTTCTAAGACAGCGGAAAATCATCCACAAAAGCAGGTGTAAGAAAGACCCCGAGAGAACATTTATTGCTGCGCTCTGTACCAATCGAGAATGGCGCTTAGATTTTCCGCCTTGACCCGCTCACCGCCGTGGAGCATCATATCCAGCATATCGTCCTCCTCCGGCGTGCGGTCTTTCTTTGCGGCCAGACCTTTGCCCACTGTTTTAACCATGATCTCCATCATGAATCGATAAATACCGTGTAGCTTTTTAACATTGAAGTTTCCTTGCAGGGTGAACAGCGGAATGTTGGCTGGAATTTCTGACTTTTTCCGCACGCTGTCTGTCTGCGTTCCGGTTTGTCCCATGCCGACGCCGCAGACAGCGCACACCTGATAGCGCTTCGCAGCCCCGGCACACCCCTTGACCGAACCGGCCATGATCCAGCCAAGATAGACAACCTCCGCACCAGCAAAGACCCGTTTTTTCGCTTCTGCAAGGGAATATGCCGGAAGTCCGGTTTCCTGGGCCAGCAGCTTTGCATACTGCCCGGTACTTCCGGTGTTGGTGGTGTAAATAATTGCATCCATAATAGTTGCTCCTTTCAAAAATAGGAGCGCAGCGCATGATCGTTTTGCGATCAGCACTGCGTCTTAGCGTCTGGCTGTTTGGTTTCGATGATAAAATTTTTTGCATTGATAATACTCTCATGCCTGCATTTTGGACAAAACAGAGGAAAAGTTACTAATTCCGTCTCCCGCAGTATCTGCAAGCGCGTCTTGGCACCGCACCACGGGCATAAGACCCAGCGTTTTTCTTCTCCCACATCTTTCATGTTGTTCTCCCCTTCTTTCTGTAATCAGACTCAACCTTGGCAATAAAGTGATCAATATGTGTCGCCAGCAAAGAAGAAGCAGATTCTTTTTTTCAGCACCGTCGTAGACACTGTATAAAAGATACATTGGACCATAGAATTCCAACGCCAACTGCATAGCATCCTCATCAGAATCTGCCAGCTTGCGGAAGATGGCCGCCATGTACTCCAGTGGACCACCCGCCAGATAGTCATGATGGAGCTGTGCAAGCTTGGAATCACGGTATTGCTCCAGCGTCAGCATTTTACGGAAATTGGAAGAAAACGGTTCCTTTGTCCAATGGTCAAACTGGGCAAGACTGTATGTGCGGATTTTCTGAATTGGTGTATGCAGATATGCTTCCGCAAAGCCGTCTGGTTCCGTTTCCGGCATTTCATAGACTTCCGCGCGCTCATAGTCCATCTTGTTCATCCGCTCCACGATCTTATCTAAGATTTCTTGTTTGCTGGCATAGTGCTTATATAAGGCGGCTTTCGTAAATCCTAACTGTCCTGCAATATCATTCATAGACGTCCCAAGATAGCCGTTCTGCGCAAACAGCTCCAGTGCTATCCTCAAAATCCGTTCCTTTGTACTCTCTGCCATAACTATCTCCTTTATCAAAGTAACCATTCGGTAACTCCATTATAGTTACCGAATGGTTACTTGTCAAGAACTAATGAAAAAAATATATTTTCAATCCTGTATTCCCGTTTATCCCCAGGCATTCAATCAATTTTTGATAACATTAAGAAGAATTTGACCAAATTTCACATCAATTCTTTATGAACCATAAACATAAGAAAACCCTTGAAAATACGTGGATATCCAAGGGTTTTGATGTTCTCGTGGCCTGCCGGATACTGCACCGTCTTTGGATCAACACCTTTGTAATTGCATCCGCATCTCCATCCAGATACCAGCGATGTCTGAAAACTCACCATTACCGGTTTCCGTATCAACTGCCCAGCCGGGAACAGTGCCTTCAGGGACAAAGACACAGGAGCTTCATATCCAGGAGCAAACGACTGTCGGAGACAAAGTCAACTTGTAAAATATACTGGCCTAGTGGCTTTACTTTTGAAATATATCTTCGTTCCATATAGCTTTCTCCTTTAACCACAGGAATGCTTTTCAGCGCTCCCTCCAAAAATATTCTGTTGTGTCTCCCTCGAAACAAATTTTGCTGTAGCTCATATCCAACCTCTGGAAGTTGTGTACTGAAATGTCTGCCCGCTCTGAAGACGGCGCTTATTTCCTAACTTGAGTACAATGCCATCCGGTTCTCCCACTTGAACATCCCCCTGCCCTGGGTCAAATTCATACCAGTAAATGGTATCTCTCTGGACCATAAAATAGAGGGAGCTGCTCCTATCCCCGTCAGGATACCAATATCCCTCGGCGACTGTATTGTCGTTATCATCGGAAGAGATGATTTCATGTTCCTGTGTGCGCATATCCTCAATAGAGTCATAACCCAGTTGCTCCTGCCGGATTATCATCTGTGAAGTCATAGTCGGTGTCCTCAATCACACCGGGGGTATAGTAATCTTCTCTTTCACCTTCACTACTTCCCACTCCGCAGGCAGCAAGGCCAAGGCATATGACCAGCGCCAGCAGAAAAGCCGTACATTTTTTCCAATCCTTCATTTTCTCACTCCTCCTAAGTCAATAAAAAATCCACCGTACAAATATTGTACAGTGGATTAAAAAAGATAACCATTAACCAAAGGTTAGGGGTTGGCATTCAGCATGGATAAAATCTGCTGCCGCTTCGCCCGGGTATCCCATCTATGTTAAGTTTAGAATAAATCTGATTGATATATTGCTTAATACTGCCTTCGGACAGGAACAGTCTTTCCGCAATTTTGCGGTTACTCAGGCGCTCTTTCATCAGCCCAAGATCTCATATTCCTTTCCAAGCTGTACGATAGGTTAACCACTTACGGACCACTAAAACTCCAGTGAAAACGGCTCTCGTTAGGTCAAATGAGGTCAAACTATACAGATAAGTCTGGGTACAAGAAAACCCCGGAAAACCTTGATTTTCCGGGGTTTTTGAACCATTTTGATATAGTCTGAGCAGTCGATTATCGCTTGCTGAACTGAGGTGCACGACGTGCAGCCTTCAGACCGTACTGCGCGAGTTTTTGAGCTGTTTTCCCTTGATACTCCGGGATTTTCCGGCTTTCTGCCTCTCAGTTATCCGGTGTGCGGACCATAAAAAACGGCATTTTTTCATTCAGCAATAGCCTGATGAAACGCACCATTTACTACCCCAAACAGCTCCTCTGGTTTATTGTACTTCACTTTTGCATAGATGTCCATAGTTGTTTTGCTGTTTTCGTGTCCGGCAAGGTATTGGACGGTCTTTGGATCAACACCAGCATAGAGAAGATTGGTAATGTAAGTGTGCCGCAGCTGATGCGGGGTTACATCAAAGTCCAGCGTATATCTGATTTTGGGTTGATTTTCTGGGTCATGCCCAGCGTTGGGGTAACCGTGTATTTGATGCTCTGCCCATTCACATACTTATAATAGTTCCGGGGCTTAGTGGAGCGGACAACGACATACTGCCACACTCTTTGAAACTGCGAAGCAGCCAGCGGCTCCCCTTTGCTGTCAGCAATCACATAATCTGATATGGAATTTTCTTTCGTTTCTCTCAGACAATCCACCAAACACTTCGGTATCGGAATATCCCTTTTTGCCGCCGGAGTCTTTAGCACCGTAGAAATCACGGGTCTGTTATGCTCTGTACGCCATGCCCGCCTCACCGATAGATAAGGTGTATCCTCGTCCAGAAATACACAATCCCATTGCAGTGCAAGAATTTCTTCCCGACGCAGACCGGAATACAAACCGAGCATAATAAACAAATATGGAGGAAGTCCCGTGACTGTATCCAGAAGCACGGCTACCTGCTGATCTGTCAATGCCTCCTTCTTTTTTGTCGGTTTTCCGCCTTTACCGGATATTCCCGCACAGGGATTGTGTTCAAGAATTTGGTTTCTCTCTGCCGCATAAAAAATGCACTTGAGTAGCATATTGACCTTATTGTATAAGCCTTCCGATTTCTTTGACAATGGAACAAGCGCCAGCCGAATATCGTCAGCAGTCACTTCTTCCATATACATCTCTCCCAGAGGTTTGATGATATAGTTTGTCATATCCCTCGTATAACCTCTGAGTGTAGACGCAGACACCTTTGCCGACTGCATCAGCAGCCACTTCTCGCCATACTCGGCTACTGTCGGGTGCTGCCGGTGAAAGATAATTTCTTCCACCTGCTTCCGGGCCTCTAACTGCTTCTCATACAATTCTTCACAAGTTGCGGCATACAAACTCAACTCTTTGCCATCTGCATCCGTAATCCTGGTTCTGTAATACTGGATTCCTTTCAATGTAATGGTCCCGTACTTCGGGATCTGTGTTTTCTTTTTTGTCCATCTTTGATCGTCCTTTCTTGATAATGTGTAGTCTCCGTATCTACACTCTCTTTTTATCAGAAAGCCCCGATTTAATCAAAGATACGGCTGAGGTAAAACAAAGAGCGAGACATCCTTGCCTCGCTCCTTCTTCATTTCCTATTTGTTATTACTGTGCTGCATCCCAGCTTGCAAACGCACAGTTCATTGATCTGACCAGCTCATCTGGTCTGTTGTACTTAACCTTTGCATAAATGTCCATGGTAATCTTGCTGCTTTCATGGCCTGCCAGGTATTGAACCGTTTTGGGATCTACCGATGCATGAATGAGATTGGTAATGTAAGTATGCCGCAGCTGATGGGGTGTTACTTCAAAGTCCAGACTGTAAACCACTTTTCCGTTATGAGCAGCCTTTTCTCCCAAGACAGGTGTGACAGTATGCTTTACTCTTTTTCCATCTTCATACCGATAATAGCTCCGCTCCTTGACCATCCTCGTAACAATATACTGCCAAAGTCGCTTAAACTGCGTGTAGGACAGCGGTTCGCCATCCCGGTTTGAAACCACGTACTCCGAAGTCGAAGTTTCCTTTGCTGCTTTCAAACACTCAGCCAAGCAAACAGGAAGGGGGATATTTCTCTCCGCAGCCTTGGTTTTCAATTCATCCGAAATCACCGGTCTGTTGTGTTCTGTATGCCATGCCCGCCTTACCGTCAGATATGGAGTATCCGTATCCAGATATACTGAATCCCATTGCAGAGCAAGAATTTCTTCCCGGCGCAGACCCGCATACAAACCGATCATGACAAAGATATAAGGCGGCAAATCTCGGATAGCATCCAAAAGTCGCTCCACCTGTTCATCTGTCAAAGCCTGACGCTCCTCTTGAGGAACACCGCCACCTTTTGTTGTCAGATAAATCGTTGGGTTATGGTCAATGATCCTGCTTTCCATCGCTGCGCGAAAGATAGACTTGTAAAGGATCACCACAGATTTATAAACCGATGCAGATTTCTTGGAAACCGGAACAAGGGCAAGTTGAATATCATCCAGACTAACCTCTCCCATCCGTTTATCTCCCAATTCCGCTATAATATGCCGCCTGACCTTTGAGGTGTAATCCGTCAAGGTAGTGGCTCGTACATGAACCGACTGCATCAGCAGCCACTTTTCACAATACTCTGCAACTGTGGGCGTTTTCCGATGAAAAGTAGCATTCTCAATCTGTTCCAACGCAAGCGTTTCTTTGTTATATAGTTCTTCAGGTGTTTTTGCGTAGATAGCTACGAGCTTACCATTCGCGTCTTTTGATTCTGGTCCTATAATATAGGACACCTCTTTTCATGACTGTGCCATATTGAGGAAGTATTATTTTTCTATTTGCCAATTCCTCCACCTCCTAAGAATAATCTCCAGCGCTGTACCTTTGTTTTATCAGACCTCTCTGATTCCATCAAGGATACGGACCGGCTCACGATCTTCCGCTTCGAGGTTTACGGTAAGTTGCGCTTCTCTCAACTGGTTTTGCTCTGTGCGTGCATTTTGCGATATACTCCTGGAGACCTGCCGCAGTAAAATACACACAGCCATTCTGAACATACTGCACATAAGAGATCAAGCCGTTGTTACGGGCGGCATCCAGCGTTGCTATGCTGATTCCTAAGATTTCAGCAGCTTCTTTTCGTGTAATGAGCTTTTCCATAGACTATATTCCCTCCAATCTGTCAAGGTTATCATCGTGCTTTCAAAATCACATGAATACGCTGGCAGCCGAAACTGCCAGCGCATGGTATCTGATTTTGAATAGAAAGCGGCCACCCAAAAGAGCAGTCGCTTCCTATTTCAATATGACTCAATTCTCGTCACATTTGCCACGCAACCCTGACGATGGGAACATAACAGGTCTCCGCTGGCGCGGTTGTCATAACTCCGCGGCGTCGTTTTACTCGTGCGCCGCAGGGTTCCCCCCAAGTCTTTGGCGGGCCGTGAGGAAGTATCTTTAAGCCCCCATGCAGTCATCGCGCCGAATCTGCCACAATCCGTTTTATGAAATCGTAGATCGCTCCGAAGCAGTCTTTTCATCACCTCCCTGACTGCTCCATCTTCGCGGCGTTTCATATTCGCTCGTACATGGGTTATGTACCTGTTGTGCTGTCTATTCGATTGTCAATGTACTGATGAAGGATGAAAACTTGTCCTTCTTATTAACACTGACAAAAAGGCAAAAACAGGCGCATCAAATGAAATTTTATCAAAAATATTTTAACAAGCTGCTTTAATCCACGGCGG
>ENA-OPZN01000427-OPZN01000427.1-human-gut-metagenome-genome-assembly--contig:-NODE-427-length-13288-cov-3.492744_pt1 | contig 13288 bp, 11 predicted proteins | sample MGYA00242483_ERZ504503 | MGnify/ENA primary metagenome ERZ504503 (study PRJEB26092, sample SAMD00036285) | human gut metagenome | host: Homo sapiens | study: EMG produced TPA metagenomics assembly of... | reverse complement strand
TTGGCGAACTCCACGGACTTGGAGGTAGGACGCAGGCCGACGACCACGTCGACACCGGAGTCACGCAGGTTCAGCGCGTGGGCGTGACCCTGGGAACCGTAACCGAGGATGGCCACCTTCTTGCCATCGAACACGGACAGATCGGCATCCTTCTCGTACCAGATAGTTGCTGCCATGATTGGCGCTCCTTTGATGTCTTGACGATGCTGTCGAGCGCATGATGCGTCCGGCAATCCGTTGATTGCGGACGGCTTCCGACGTGGCGGATTGTGTCCCCGCGGGAAAGTCATCCCCTTCTGGGGTATTGTTCTAGTCCTCCCCGACCCACGGACGTCCCCCATGTCCACATTGTGACCGGCCGATTTTCCTTTGCGCCGGCATGCACCGGCCGATCGCACAGCACGCAGCAGACCCACATGATTCATCCGGCGACAACTGGCACCCCATCCCGAATCGGCTATCCGTCACCCAGAGTGCACTGCGCCAACGATTCCGGCCGCCATATCACCGCGAATGGGGCACCGTCATCCGTTACCACGCGCCTCACGTCCATGCCCGACTGCTCTCCCCGCGCAATCGCACGCGCATATCCATCAGCCCGAACCAGCAACGTCAACTGCTGCCCGGAATCGCACGCCGCGCTATCTCCCTCACAGGCAATCACCAGTCTTCGCCCGTTATACGAAAGGCCCACGTTATACAACTCGTCGAACCCATCCTCCACCGACACCCCAAACGCGAACGTACCTCCGCTGATGTCCGCCAGATTATCGGCGACGTCCGGAAGGCTTCACGGATACGTTCTCGGGACGGCGACTGGCCTTCACTGCCGGTGACGACCGAACAGATTGTCTCCACGTCGCGATCGGCGATGCCGCGCACGAACGTATTCACTGCATCACGCACCGATATATTCGACGCCAAATATCCGCATGCGTCATTCGAACGCGCGACGCATCCCGAACATCCCGAAGCTACCGCCACGATCACCGCCACAAACCCAACCGTTCGCCTCAATGTTCCACCAAACATATGAATCACGGCGTCACATTCAACGTCACAAAAGATGTGTTCGGCTCTACTTTAGTTACAATTGACGAAAACGGAGCATTGAGATTATCGTTCGAATGATATGTAAGGTACGCTTCACCATTTATTATCTTTGTAATAATCATTGCATGTTTAATTTTTCTACTACCTGAATATGTAAAGAACATCAAGTCTCCGGTTCTCATCGTCTGATAAGGAGAACCAGATACAGGAATCATATTTGCATAAGTCGTAAGACTGCGCCCCAACCCATACCAGTAGAAATCATCAGCGACCGCCCAAGCATTAGTCGTGGCCACATCATTCCCCATCCATTCATAGTTTTTTCTTCCATCCACCTGCATACATTGCCTGTGATGCAAAAATTGGTACAATCAGCATGCTGAGCCGCATAACTGATATAAGCTGGATTATAGTTGTAAGCATATTTTGTCGCATACGAAACAATTGATGAACGATTTACCGATGTCGTCGATCTTTCCAAACGCTCCATCAGCGCATTATCCGGCAAAATATTCTCAAAATCGTCTTCTTGCTGTAGATAGTAATTAAGATTGCGAGCATGATATTCTCGATTATTCCACCACCCCCGAATTCAACATCATATTCGACTCGCTCGACCCATTCATCACCTTCTTCCGAAAGCTGAGGCAAATCTCGCTTATACAATACAGAGTACTGAAAAACACTATCTTTGCTATCAGACGAAACGACGGTCATATACTCCGGAATAATTTCAGTCGACCGTACTACATCGCCGTATCGGCTCATGTTCTCTTCACGATCTACAGAATATTGCCTGATCTCCTCTATCGATTTTTTGCATTGTCAGATAACCTATAGTCCGCTTTCGCGGCACGAAAACCACCCTTTGCGCCCTCGACAGACAAAATCGAATTGGAAATCTCAACGTTCTCTGAAAGCACACTCTCTACGTCAGCCAAGGTTGACAATAATATGCAAAAGCATTACTCACCTCGGCGCGGCCATCTAAAGCGAATGCGGAAGGCGTCGCGCCCAATGCTCCGATGACGAAAAGGGCACAGAAGACCATACTCATTGCTTTCATGCGCATAGCGCACCCCATTTCTACAGACACGATAATCTTACCCCATCAAGGCAGCATACATCAGCAACAACAGCCAATATCATTCACCATTCATACACCATTCACACACTATTCATTGTTGTCTAATCATCATGTCCGGAAGCAGATAAGCGCCCTAATTTAATCAACATCCCGCCAATGCAAAATATCACATCATCACACGTTGGACACGTATTCCCTGATGGCCCGGTTTTGTGAAGCTTTCGCTATTTTCATAGACTGATTTGTCGGTTGGGGTAAGCACCGTCAGCCCCTCTGTATTCGGCGCCCCTCCTACCGCAGATAGATGTCCGCCGGCCGCCACTGCGCGCCATTACGCACCACGGTGCGCCGCCGCGCGCCAATGGCCCACCCCCGAATACAGACGGGCGGTTGGCGCAATGTGCGCCAACCGCCCGGCGGCACCCGAACGGAGTCGGAACCGCGTGAGGGGTGTCGATCAACCGCCGGTATCACTTGGTGAAATCGACGTCCTTGGTCTCCTTGCAGGACAGTACGGCGATCAGGCAGCAGACGGCCATCACGGCGAGGTAGAGGCCGACCGAGTGCACGCCCCAGTTGGCGGACAGCCAGGTGGCGATGGTCGGCACGAACGCGGCGCCGACGATCGCGGCGAGGTTGTAGCCGATGCCGGAGCCGGAATAGCGCACATTGGCCTCGAACAGCTCGGGCAGGAACGCGCCGATCGGGCCGAACGCGATGCCCATCAGCATGAAGCCGACGCACAGGAACGCCATCGTGGCCACGAAGTTGCGCTGGCCCACCAGACCGCCGTCCAGCAGGAACGGGAAGGCGAAGGCGAACACCACCAGCGCGCAGGACGAGAAGACGATCACACGGCGACGGCCGATCCGGTCGGCGTACACGCAGGACAGCACGATGAACAGCGCGAACACGCATACGGCGGCCATGAGCATCAGCAGATACTGCTGGTTGCTGAAGCCGAGGTCGCCGCCGCCGTCGGCGGAGCTCTTGGTGCCCCAAGCGAGGGACCAGGTGGCGAGCGTGTAGAACAGCGTGTAGGTCACAGCCACAAGGAAGGTGGCCTGCAGCACCTGACGCCAAGACTTGCGGAAGACCTCGGTCAGCGGGGACTTGACAACCTTCTTCTGCTCCTGAGCCATACGGAAGATCGGGGTCTCCTCCATGTGAACGCGGACCACGAGACCGACGATCACCAGGATGGCGGACAGCAGGAACGGCACACGCCAGCCCCAAGCCAGCATCGCGTCCTGATTGTTGAAGGATTCGAGCACGAAGTAGGTGCCGTTGGACAGGAAGAAGCCGATCGGGGCGCCGAGCTCCGGGAAGGAGCCGTACAGTGCGCGCTTGTCTTCAGGCGCGTTCTCGGTGGCGACCAGTGCCGCGCCGGACCATTCGCCGCCCAGGCCGATGCCCTGGATGAAACGCAGCAGGCAGAGGATGGCGACTGCACCAACGCCGACCTGATCGTAGGTGGGCAGGCAGCCAATCAGGAAGGTGCCGACACCCATGGTCATCAGGCTGACGACCAGCGTGGTCTTGCGGCCCATGCGATCGCCGAAGTGGCCGAAGATCAGCGAGCCCAGCGGGCGGGCGATGAAGGCGACGGCGAAGGTCAGCAAGCTCATCAGCAGTGCGACGGTGGGGTTGTCCTTCGCGGAGAAGAAGATGTGCGGGAAGTAGTTTGCCGCGGCGGTGCCGTAGGCGTAGAAGTCATAGAATTCGATGGCGGTACCGACCATCGACGCGGCGATCACGGTCTTGACCGAATCGCGTACCAAGGTAGCGGCTTTACCTGCCGCCTGCCCTAAGCCAGTCTCTTCGACTGCTGCAGTCATTGTTACTCCTGTTTTGCTCTCGTTCACTCTCATTGGCGGGCGATTATTTCGTCTCACAGGGAGGTTGTTGTTCTGTTGCTGTGTTGTTGCCGTGTACTGTCCGCTACCGTTTCCGTCTGCGGGATTCTGCCGTAAGCCTTGTGAGCGCAACAAAAAAAAAAAGCCCCGCATCATGCAGGGCCGTGCCGATTGTGTCAGCTTGATTGGCCCTGCCTTCGTTGACGGGGCTTCAAGCATCAGTGCCGAATTAGTCCGCCAGCGAAGACGGGCTAATAATTCGTGCGGATACAAACGCAGAAGCATTGAATCCAGTCATCGCGTGGCCTCCTTTCGGTATTTCCTCAGGCCGTTCGACCTGAACTGGAATGTAAACATAGGTTTGTATGTCTTGCCAATCCAGCAAGGGTTCACATTGTGGACATTGTGACGTAGGAGTCATGTGAGATGGGTGACTGTGGGCGGCCGTGACTCGGCTCCCCTCAGTCGCCTACGCCGCCAGCTCGGCCGCAATTACAGACGGGCTACCGCCCGCAGTCTGCCTGCTCGCCTCCCGGCTCGCCTTCGCCTACAAACAGCCCACTGGGCTGTTCGCTTAACGGCTCAGCCTCAGAGAGGGGAGCCAAGATAGGAGTCACCGGGTGGTTTCGCCGGGGATGAGGGCTACGGGGATGACTTCTTCGGGAGTGGGTTGGGTGTCAACGTCCGAAGCGCTATCGTTCTTGGACGGAGAGGCGGGGCCACCGTCGGCGGCGATCTGTGAGTCCATGCGGACGGCGAGCGCGGCGGCGATGGCCGGGAAGTCCTGTCGAATCGCGGTCAGGCGTTTGCCGGCGGTTTCGGCCATGAGAGTGCCGTCATAGGCGATGACTTGCAGATCAGCAGGCACCTCGATACCCCGTCGTGAGGCTTCCTGCAATGCCACGGATGCCACCACATCGGAGCCGACGATGGCGTCGACATCAGGATACTGTTCGAAAATGGCGCATGCGGTGGCTTCGTGGGCGGCGATGTCGGCCACGGTGCCGGCTTCGACATAATCGCAGGCAATGCCGGCCTCAGCCAGCAGACGCTCGACGGTGAGATGGTAGCGAATCGTGGGGAACGTGGTGGCCGCCGCGAACTGGGAGCGCGGGCCGCCGACGAGCACCACGTGGCGCGCTCCGGAATCGATGAGCTGGCGAGCAATCAGACGGCCGCCCTGTTCATGATCAGACCGGACGACCGGCACACCCTCACCGAGCGTGCGGTCGAAAGCGACAATCGGCCGATGGATGGAGGTCCAGTAGTCGGCCGGATGCTCGGTGTGGGCGGCCATGATGATGCCGTCCATCATGTGCCGCTGCAGCATATCGACGTATTCGACCTCGCCTTTGTCCGCATCGGCGGTGGAACACAATAGGGTTTTGAGGTCGCGCGCGGCGAACTCGCGCTGCAGATGCGCGGTGAGTGTGGAGAAGAACGGGTGGGCGATGGTCGGCATGATCACGCCGATGGTGTTGGTGCGGTTCCGGTAGAGGTTGCGGGCCAGCTCGTTGGGAATGTAGTTGAGCTGGCGCATCGCGGACTCGACTTTGGCACGCATATCAGCCGAGACGTAGCCGGTGTTGTTGACCACCAACGAAACGGTGCTTAAGGACACCCCTGCCGCTTTGGCTACGTCGCGCATGCCGACCATGGTTTTGCTCCCCTGCGAGTACTGGACTGGATCACTGCTGACCAGTGTACTCGAACCGGTTTATTATTCGGCAGATTTGGTGGTGAGGGTGATGATTCCGGCCAGCAGCACCATGACGATGGCGGACGGGAAGAGCAGGTAATAGCCGAAGCTGTGCTCGAAGGCGTTCACCAGTAGCGCGCCGATGATGGCGGCGAGCGCCAGACCGGCCGAGTTGGCGAGTGCATAAATGCCGAGGTCGTGGCCGGCTCGGCGCGGGTCGGGCAAAGAGTCCATCACCAGTTCAAGGCCGAGCGAATCGTAAATGCCGAAGGCGAATCCGGAGATCAGCGCAAACAGCAGCATGCCGTTTTCACGGGCAGTGCCGGTGGACCACACGCCCAGCCCCCATGCGAGCGCCAAACCAGCGGCATACAACAGGCAGGCACCGGCCACCGCACGGGCCACGGGAATGTTCTTTTCTTCAATCGATTCGGAAATCGGCCCGGCGGCCCAGGAGGCGAGCGCGGCACCGATCAATGTGGCCACAGCCATACCGGCAATGAGGAATCCGGCCGGAATGGTCAGCGGCGCGGACGTAAGTACCACGGCCTTGCCATAAACCCAGAAACGTACGAGATACCACAGAAACACACCGGTCAGCCCAACACCGGCCATCATGCACGTACGGGCGGCGAACACCCGGGAGAACTCGGGAGCGTGGGCCGGCGGGCGCAATTGGTCAAGTACCTGACTGCGGTCAAAAAGCTGGTTCGGCTGCTCAGCGCTAGAAGGCTCCTTGGGCAGAATCAATACGGTGGCAATACCGGACACTGCAAATAGCACGGCGGTGTAACTAAACGGCGCAAACGAATTGAACATCACACCAAGCGCACCCATGCACACGCCAAGCGCTTGGCCGAGCATCACACCGATGCCATGCCAGCGTTCGATGCGAGGGCGGAACTTGTCGGGCACCCGTTCGCTGATGGCGCTGGTCAACGGCACGGAAAGCATCGCATAGGCGAACTGTAGGAACACCCAGAAAATACAAAGCACAATGATGCCGATATTCTGCCCCAGAATCAGCGTGATCAGCGCGCACAGCAGACCTCCGCCAACCATCCACGGGGTACGACGGCCCAATGGCGTGCGTGTGCGGTCGGACAACACTGAAATCAGCGGCATCGCAAACATGGAGGCCACTACGCCGACAATCACCAACACGGCCAGGGGCATCGCCAATTCGGTGGCGACGGGCAACGGGCGGCCAGTGGCCGGATTGATGGCGATATGACCGGCAACAGCAGTGTCATAGCCGAACGTACGCGCAATCGCGTTGGGCATGGCAATGGTGTTCAACGCCACCCAAGGTGCGCCGACCAGAATTGAAGCAGCGAAGAAACCCCAGTTGAGTCGGGAGACCTGACCTGCGGTAGGGCGTTGGCCATTGACGGCGACCATGGGATCGCGCATGTCGAGGTAGGCGGACGACATATCCGGCGCGGGAGTGTCCACACTGGCGGCTGCAGCAGCGGCTGCCGAAGAACCGGCGGAAGCCAATCGCACAGCCTGAGCCTCAGGCTGGTCCGCAGAGGCTTCGGGCGGGCGGCGGCGATTCTTGATGGCCAGTCTGGCCACGGCGGCTTTGTCTTCGGGACTTAGGACCTTGTCCAAATCCGGGCGATCATCAATACCCGGACGCACATACGGTTCCAACATGATGCTGCTCTTTCTCTGTTCTGCTGCTCGTCTCGTCGATTCCGGCGGGATGCTTGGGCCGCGCCCGCAGGAGCACGACCTTCAACCCCGCATACGCAAAACCGCCCGAGCGCACTGGCTTCAGTGCACTGCGGGCGGTTTGCTTTCCATGAACCCAGCTTACGCCGGGCGCACTACTTGGAGCGCGCACAGCGGAGTGACGTTTATGGGCCAACGGTTAGTCGATATCGGCAATCGGCGGGTTGGCGAGCAGATCGTGGGTTTCGTGGTCGCCGGCGGCATCGCTCCAGGCAAGGCTGGCGACCGGGGTGGCGTTGTCTGTGCCGAGGCCGCGTCCGGGCTCGAAGGTGAGGGCGGCCGTGGACGCGCCGTCGGCGGCGGTCCAGCGGAAGGTGATGGACGTGTCGCCATCGACCTCGTAGCTGAACTCGCCATCGAATGCAGACAGCTCGTTGCGGAACTTGGCCAGGGCGTTCAGGGCCTTGACCACCGGGCGTTCGAGGTTTTCATCGATTTCGGCGGTGGAGTAGTAGTGGCGGTTGATGTCGCGGCCGTTGTTGGTGCGGCGCAGCAGTTCCATGTCGTTGCGGCCGGCGAGCGCGCCCACGTAGTAGACCTGCGGCACGCCCGGCAGGAAGAACTGCACGGCGCGGGCGGCCAAGTAGTGCTGGTCGTTGCAGCCGAGGGCCGAGTAGTACGTGGAGTTGACCTGGTAGAGGTCGAGGTTGGACGCGGCGGCACCGGTGGCGGCCTGGGATTCGCCGTGGGTATTGGCATGGATGGTGTTGACCAGGTTGTCGACGTCCTCGTCGGGCACGAGGCCCTTGAGGGAGCGATCGAGCTGGTCGGAGCCGATGTCGATCACGCCGATGCCATCGTGCGTATCGAGCACGGTGACGGCGTTGTTCGGGCGGATCTCGGTCCAGTGGGCCACGGGTTCGACGTGACCGGTGAACAGCGAGTGCAGAAGCAGCGGCGGCAGGGCGAAATCGTAGACGCGGTCCACCTTGGAGGCGATCTCCACCTGCTTCTTGTAATAGCTGTGAACCTCGATGAGGATTTCGAGGCCTCGCTTGACGCCTTCCTCGCGTAGGCGGGAGATGAGCTTGAACGTCTTCGGAGTCATGAAGCAGCTGGTGCTGGCTTCCTTGGCGCCATAGCCGACGGCGTCGAGGCGGATGTAGCTGACGTGAGAGGCGGCCATCTGGTCGAAAATCGACATGAGGTATTCCCAGCCCTTGGCGGAATCAGTGTCGATGTCCACCTGCTGCGGGGTGAAGCTCACCCAGACCAAGCGCGTCTTGCCGGCGAACTTGTAGTGGGTGAACGGCAGGCCCGGACGCGGACGGTAGATGCCGGCCAGGTCCTCTTCGGTGGCGCCGTTCGGGAACACGGAGCTCATGGTCAGAAACATCGGGTAATACTCGGATTCCTCGCCCTTTTCAAGCACGTCTTGGAACTGCTTGGATTCCCAGCTCATGTGGTTGACGATGGCGTCGACCATGATGTTGTGGGTCTTGGAGAGTTCGGCGACGTCGTCCCAGCTGCCGAGACGTTCGTCGACTTTGGTATGGTCGATCGGGTCGAAGCCTGCATCCGCACCATCGAACGGAGTGAAGAACGGCAGGATATGCACGCCGTCATACACGCCGTCGAAACGGGTGCGCAGGATGTCGGTCATCGAGCTAAGAGTGCCATCGCCGAGACGATCGGCGTATGTGATGAGTTGCACTTTGTTTTTCATGGGACCTCCCTTGGCTCATGGGCGCGGGTTGCAATTTGCGTGCGCATCTGCCTGTTTGTTGTTTACGTATTTGCATACTCACGTATGTATCGAACCGGTTCGATATTACCTCGAAAGGGACGTCAAATGTCCAGTCGCGCAGTGAAATGCGCGTGTCGAACCGATTAGATGCGGTGTTCTATGCAGCTTAGCCTGTCCGACTCCAATGTGTCCGATTGATAACGCCCGGTTTGTTGCGCATTTTGGTTGAGGCTTGAGTTGAGAGACATGGTCCGTCGTCCGGGTACGATTTCAGTCGCCAAACCAAATCAACCTATTTAGGAAGGCGACGGAACCATGCCGAATCAGATTCTACAGGTCGACGAGAACATGCTCGAGACGAAGCTGGACCGGTTGGTGTCGGAGAAGGTCGAACAGCTGTTGAACGCGATGCTGGACGCGGAGGCCGACGAGATCACGGGCGCGTGCAGGCGTTCGTATACGCTGGAATGCAAGACGAATGCGGCCAGACGCGCGCTCGAGGGCGAGCCCCTCGCCCGCGTGGCGCGCGACGCGGGTTGCACGCCGACGAGCGTGTACCAGTGGATGCGCCGCTACCGGAGCGAGGGGATACTGGGACTGATGGACAGGAGAAACGCGCCGATGCCGGCCGAACCGATGCCCGCGGCCGGCGATGACCGTGGAGGAGCTGCGCCGGCAGGTGGAGGTCCTGCGGCTGGAGAACGCGGTGATGCGGGAGACGATCGATGTTTTAAAGCCGACGACCCGCGCCTCGACCCGTCCATGCTGACGAACAGGGAGAGGACGCGGGTCGTGACGCGATCAGGGGTGAATTCGGCCTGGCGGCCTGCCTGAAGGCCGTGGGGCTGAAACGCAGCACCTACTATTACGAGCGCGGCGCGATCGCCGCGGGCGACAGGTACGCCGTGCTGCGGGCCCGCGTCGCCGGCCTGTTCGAGCAGGGTGGGCGCGCATGGGGATACCGGACCATCCACCGCATGCTGCGCCTTGACGAGTCCGACCCGATCGTCGTCTCGGAGAAGGTCGTCAGGCGGATCATGCGCGAGGGGGCCATGCGGCCCGTGTACCTGAAGCGGCCGAAGCGGTGGAGCTCCTACGCCGGCGAGATCGGCGAGGCCCCGGCGAACCTCGTGGAGCGGGACTTCCACGCCGACGCGCCGAACATGCTGTGGGTCACGGACGTCACCCAGTTCACCATGGACGGGTACAAGTGCTGGCTTTCCCCGGTGGTCGACTGCTTCGACGGGATGGTGGTCTCCTGGACCTTGTCGCGCTCCCCGAACGCCGACATGGCGAACCGGATGCTCCTTGACGCGGTCGCACGCTCAGGGACGGGGAACATCCAATCATCCATTCCGACCGCGGCTGCCACTACCGGTGGGACGAATGGATCCGCATCTGCGAGGAGCACGGGCTGATCCGGTCGATGAGCGCCAAGGGATGCAGCCCGGACAACGCGGCCGCCGAGGGGTTCTTCGGCAGGCTCAAGAACGAGTTATTCTACGGGCGGGACTGGAGGGCGTGGGCTACGAGGAGTTCCGCGAACGCCTGGCCGCCTACCTGACCCACTACAATGAAACCAGGATCAAGAAGTCACTGGACTGGATGAGCCCCGTGCAATACCGCAGAAGTCTTGGACTGGCCGCCTGACCGTCCAAAAAACATCCGCACCCCTCCGTGCGATCATGGACGATGCGCTCCGCCTGCGCCATCGCATGATTCCGTACCTCCACACCATGAACTGGCGCGCATCCCGGACAGGCCTTCCCCTGGTGGAGCCCATGTATTGGGGATCGCCCGACATCGACGCCGCATACCACGTTCCCAACGAATACATGTTCGGCACCGAACTGCTGGCCGCGCCCATCACGGAACCGATGGATAAATCCTCCCGACGGGGCAAGGCCGACGTATGGCTGCCGCAGGGCGACTGGTTCGACTTCTTCACCGGGCGCCGGTATAGCGCGTCTTCGCCCAACGGACGGCGCATGACCGTCTGGCGTCCGCTCGACGGAATTCCCGTGTTCGCGAAGGCCGGCGGCATCGTGCCGATGCAGCCCCTGTCCGAGGGGGATTCCATCAACTCCGTCGACAACCCGCAGCATCTGGAGATCATCGTCTTCCCCGGAGCGGACGGCGACTTCACGCTGATGGAGGATTCGGGACATTACTCTCGGCAGATCACCCCGGCGACCACCGCGATCACCTATCGATGGCGCAAGGACGGCGCCACATCCGCACTCACGGTATCGCCAGCCCAGGGAGACGTTCACGCTCTGCCGGCCCGGAGAACATGGGATTTCCTGTTCCGAGGCATTACCGACAGCGACATATCCGTACAGGCCGACGGCGCATCCGTCGATTCGGATCGCCGGTATGATGCCGAAACCCTCACATTGCAGGTAACGGTCGCCGACGTATCCACCCGCAGCGAGATACGTGTCACCATCGGCGACACGACGATGGCCGCCGATCCCCGCATGGAAGACGTCTTCGACATCCTTCGGCATGCCGAAATGCGATATCTGACCAAGGAACAGGCTTATGCCGCCATAGCGGAGAACGGCATCGACGCATTGGCCACGATGGATTCACTCGAGCACGTCAGCGGGCCGGACATGGAAGATTGCTCCGATTCGCATATGCCGAGCGCCGTCCGTCAAGCGCTGACGGAGGTGCTGCTCCGATCCTAGCCCGCATGTCGCCTCTCCCGGAATACGCCACGGGAGAGGCGACAGCAGCCCGTCACAGACCCATGTCCAGGCGAACGCCGGGCCGTCAACACGTCGAGGCACGACGCACCAGATCGTAGGAGGTCACATACGTGCGGAACGGATCCGCCGACCCCTCGATGCGCGCGATCAGCATATCCACGGCATGTCGCGCGTAATCATCCACATGCGGGTCGATCGTCGTCAATCCGGGCATGCAGTACTCGGCATCCGGCACGTTGTCGAACCCAATGACCTGCATATCCTGCGGCACGCGCACGCCGCGCCGCTGCAGCTCATGAATCACCCCGATGGCGAGCGCGTCGTTCAGGCACATGACCGCATCCGGACGCGGCGCATCCGGATCGTCCAACAGCCCCGCCACCGCATCGCGGCCGCCGGACTGCACCCAATCCGCGTTACGGACCAGCCGCCAATCGACCTGCAGGCCACGCTCCTCATGGGCCAACACATAGCCGCGGGTACGCATCGTGCTGGTGGTTTCGGGCCGCGACTCGCGGTCGGCATCCGGGCATGCGTTCTCCGCGGTGCCGCCGATCAACGCGATCCTACGGCATCCCGAATCCAGCAGCGCCCCCACCGCGGTGCGTACGGCCTCCACGTTCGGCATCGTGACCCAATCGGCCAGTCCCTGCGTATCGTAATCGCCCACAATCACCAACGGATACGGCTGGTGCAGTATCGTGCGATCCGTGATCGGCGAGCCCATGAAGAAAATCCAGCCGTCCGCGGCCAGCTTCTTCGTCTCCGGGATCGCCTGCGCCAAGCCGCCGGCGCTGTTGTAGGTATCGGTGATCACCGCGTACCCGCGGGAACGTGCCGCCGCCACGATGCTGTCGGCGAGATAGGGCATGAACGGCTGGCAGAAATCGGTGATGGCCAGTCCGATGAGCTTCGTGCCGCCGGTTTTCATGGCGCGGGCGGACACGTTAACGCGGTATCCGAGGCGTTCGATGGCATCCTGGACACGCTGGCGCGTCTCCGGGCGCATACTGCCGGTGTTGTTCAGCACATTCGACACCGTTTGATGGAGACGCCCGTCTCGCGCGCCACGTCGGTGATGGTCACCCGTTTCGCCACAGCACCCCTCTCGTCGCACCATCGGGCATGTTCCGCACGGTTCAGGCGGAACGCCCGTCTGATTCCAGCATAACGCGTTTTCCCCGGCCGGTCCGGTCCCTTCCGCCCGGCCCGGGAAGCAAGGGCCCGTGCGATCCGTCCTTCTCCGGAACGGACCGCGCGGCCCATCGCGTCACTTGATGTGCAGGGCGGTCCAACTCACCGGCGGCAGGGAGACGCGGACCACGCCGGACTCGGCATCGTACATGGCCGACCGTTGGCGTGCGGGGTCACACGGTTCTGGTCGTAGAGCGTATTCGCGGCGAACAGATCGTCGTCGTGCAGCGTCTGCGCCTCGACGGATGCCGGCTGCGCGCC
>ENA-OPZN01000426-OPZN01000426.1-human-gut-metagenome-genome-assembly--contig:-NODE-426-length-13344-cov-2.701445_pt1 | contig 13344 bp, 12 predicted proteins | sample MGYA00242483_ERZ504503 | MGnify/ENA primary metagenome ERZ504503 (study PRJEB26092, sample SAMD00036285) | human gut metagenome | host: Homo sapiens | study: EMG produced TPA metagenomics assembly of... | reverse complement strand
CAAGTTAAGCCCAATCGACGTAATCACGCCGTCGTATTCCCCGCGTGAGCGGGGGTGAACCTGGCATAAGCCGGGAACATGCCCATAGGGGACTGTATTCCCCGCGTGAGCGGGGATGAACCCAGGTAGCAGCCGGAAAAAGTTACTGGTGGTTGTATTTCCCCGCATAAACAAAGCAACATCTAATTGCCCAGTCTGTAAAATTTAAGCATTTCTTATGTGCAGATGCTCTTTGTAAAAGCAGCATTAATCTCTTGACAAACCAACTCAATATTGTTAGTGTATGGATGGATAAAATAGAACGTATCTATAGTCCTTGCGTACGCAGGGATGCTCCCTGATTAAATTCCAGAGATATAGTATTCCCCGCATCCGCGGGGCTAAAATCAACAAAAGAAAGCAAAGTCTACAAAGTTGTATCTCTATCCAGCCTTGACTCCCCCCAGCCTGCTGTGATAAAATCAATTTAGTGTTTTAAGGAGAAGTGGCGAGAAAATCTGCCGTGAATGTGCGAGCTGCCAAGCCTTTAATAAGGCCGGCAGCTCTTTTGGCATTGTTATGCATCCTATGAAAATTGCCAGGGGATATGTATGGGAGAAAACGGACAGAAGAAAGTAATTGAAAGACAGGTATATCAGACATTAAAAAGGCGGGTACGGCTATGGCTAAAAAGATCAAGATACGGAAAGTAAGCGCATGGACTATGGGGATAACTGTAGTGCTGGCGATCATGTTTGCGATCATTTCTTATAAGAGTGAGAAAGAATTCAGAACGCTTCGCATGACTACAGAACAGTATATTGCCTGTGAAAAGGCGGCAAAACAGCTGCAAAATGGTTCTGCTTATCTGACAGAGCAGGTTCGCCTGTATGCGATCACCCGGGAAAGCAAGTATATGGATCTGTATTTTGCAGAAACGAATAGCCATCGCAGGGAAAATGCAGTGGAAAGCCTGAAGCAGTATTTTGATGGAACAGAGATATTTGACTCCTTAGAGGAAGCAATGGAATATTCCAGTGAACTGATGAACACGGAATATTATGCCATGCGTCTGGTGTCTGAGGCACTTTCCGTACCGGAAGATACCTGGCCGGAAGCCATAAAAAATGTACAGTTAAGTGAAGAAGACGCCCATTTGGGAAGAGACGGAAAACTGATCCGGGCAGGTAACATGGTCTGTGATGATGATTATGAAACCATGCGGACACGGATCAATTCAGATGTATCACGGTGTATGAACGGACTGATCAGCCAGACGAGGAATCGCCAGGGAAGAGCAACTACCATTTTCTCTGATATGTACATGAAACTGGAGATCGGCATTGTTCTTATGCTGGTGATCATGGTCTTTATCTGTCTGATGTTAAGATTTCTTATTGTCAGACCGCTTGTAAGCTATAACGAAAGCATAAAAAAAGGGGAAATATTCCCTGCGATCGGCGCTGCTGAACTGCAGAACCTTGCAAATACTTATAACAGAGTTTATCTGGAAAATCAGGAGACCCAGAAGCTGATCTGTCATCAGGCAGAGCATGATGCCCTTACAGAGGCATTAAACAGAGGTTCCTATGAAAAACTCCTTCATATTTATGAAACAGGAGATGCGCTTTTTGCCTTGATCCTTATTGATGTGGATATTTTTAAATCCGTAAATGATATATATGGACATGCAGTGGGAGATGCTATTTTACAGAAAGTGACCGGAAGCCTGAAAAAAGCATTCCGAAGCATCGACTATGTCTGTCGTATTGGCGGTGATGAATTTGCCGTGATCATGGTAGATGTGACCAGTGACCTGAAGTATACCATTGAAGATAAGCTTAAGTATGTTGGGGAAGAACTGGCAAAGACAGAGGGAGAAGTTCCGGCTGTAACCTTAAGCGTAGGTGTGGCATTCTCTGACAGGAAAAATCCGGGTGAGAGCATTTTCAAAGACGCAGATAAGGCCCTTTATCATGTAAAGGAAAACGGACGTAACGGCTGTGCTTTTTATAATGGTGCCAGCTCCCTGGAAAATGCAATGGAAAATCATGAAATGAAAGATCATGGAATGGAAAATTAGAACGGACGATCTGAAAATAAATATTTACAATCAGATGGTTATGTTTTATAATAAGCGCCGGGAATGAAGTTCTCCCAAGGGAAACCTGAACCGCTTAGAAATGTAAGCTGATGACTTCTGTGATGAAACATTCACGGAGTCACCAGCTTTTTTTGTTGCAATGGAGGCTGTTGATCTGCTGACAGTATATGAATTGATCAGGTTTGGGGATCCGTGCTATTAAAGGAGGAAAATGAAAATGTTAACATCACTATCATTTGTATTTTTACTGGGTCTTGCCATGGCGGCGCTGTGCCAGAAATTTAAGATACCCCGTATCATTGGCATGTTGGTCACAGGTATTTTACTGGGGCCCTGTGTATTAAACTGGCTTTCAGAGTTGATCCTGGGGATCTCTTCGGAATTGCGGCAGATGGCATTGATCATCATACTGTTAAAAGCGGGATTGTCTCTGAATTTGGCAGATCTAAAGAAAGTAGGCAGACCGGCTCTTATGATGTCCTGTGTTCCTGCCAGTTTTGAAATTCTGGCCTTTGTTATTTTTGCCCCAGCTATCCTGCATATTTCAAGAGTGGAAGCGGCTGTAATGGGAGCTGTTTTAGGCGCAGTGTCACCGGCAGTTGTGATCCCGCGAATGGTTCAGCTGATGGAGACAAAATATGGAACAGACCAGAGAATTCCGCAGATGATCATGGCCGGTGCATCCTGTGATGATATTTTTGTGATCGTCCTGTTTTCCACATTCACCAATATGGCTCAGGGCGGCAGTGCACATGTTGCAGATTTTATCAATATTCCGGTATCCATTCTTTTAGGCATAGCACTGGGAGCAGTGGCAGGATACGGGCTCAGCTTGTTCTTTGAAACAGCTTATGCAAAAGAACATTATGTGCGCAACAGTATGAAAGTAATTCTGATCCTGGGAATGTCATTTTTCTTAATGTCCGTGGAAACATGGTTAAAGGGAAAGGTATCTGTTTCCGGTCTGCTGGCAGTTGTAAGTATGGCAGCAGTGATCCGGATCAAATGTATTCCCAAGGTATCAAAACGTCTTTCAGAGAAATTTGGAAAACTGTGGATTGCAGCAGAGGTGATCCTTTTTGTACTGGTAGGTGCAGCTGTGGATATCCGTTATACCATGCAGGCAGGGATCGCAGCAGTGCTGATGATCTTTGTGGGCTTAATGTTCCGGGCTGTGGGAGTATCCCTTTGTATGCTGGGCACGAAATTAAACAAAAAAGAGCGGCTGTTTTGTGTGATCGCCTATCTTCCAAAAGCAACGGTACAGGCAGCGATCGGATCCGTACCTCTTGCAATGGGATTGCCCTGTGGCCAGATCGTTCTGTCAGTAGCGGTTTTAGCAATCCTGATCACAGCGCCTTTAGGAGCAGCAGGAATGGATCTGACTTATGATAAACTGCTGGTACGATCAGAAGACTGACCAGCAAACTGGTTCCTGTATTTTAAGGGAGAAAGGCCATAGGCACCCCGGAACTGTTCAATAAAATGGCTGATCTGATTGTATCCTACGTCAGCACTGATCTCAGATATAGGTTTTTCGTGTTTAGGATCAGATTTTTTGCCATATAAAGCCGGTATTCGTTCAGGTATTTAATAGGGGACAGCCGGGTATATTTACGGAACAGGTCGGTACAGCGGTTCTTATTGATGATCCCGTAGGCAGCAATCTGGCGGACTGTCAAAGGATCCTGATAATGGCTGTGGACGAAACTTAACATGGACTGGAACAATTCTTTTTCTTCTTTATCGTTCTGGTCCGGTTTTTCATCAAAGGAGCGGATCAGTTCCTCAAATACCTGGGATAGAAAATTTACAATGGAAAAATATCCCAAAGGTTCGCTGGTCTGATCTAAAAGACTTTCTAAAATGTTGATCTGGCCCGGATTTAAAAGCTGGATGGAACTGGTGAAATTTTCGTTTTCCAGGAAAGGCTGGATATAGTGTTTTAAGATCATGGGATGGAAAATGTCAGGAGAAAAGTTGATACACAGGGAACAGGTATCTTTTCCGGTGGTGCGGGAACTGTGAAGCTGATGGTCCTTTACCAGAAGGATCTTATCTCCGGACAGACGGAGAGAGTCACCATTGATGCAGTATTCCAGCTCTCCCTCTGAAACCCAGTTTAATTGCAGCTCATTGTGCCAGTGGAAAGGTGTGGAGTCACTGGCAGCATGGTGATAGGTCTGTGTGAAAATGGCAACAGGAAAGTCTTCTGACAGGTAATTGACTTTTTCCTGCAGGTCATCGGTTAGTGGATATGACAAATTCAGTTCCGGCCTGATTGCATTTGGAAAGGAACATTCATAAGTATCATTCTCCTTTTGTATATGTATGTTTGTATATTTAGTATGTTCAGAGTCTTTTCTGATATGAATTGTCCAAAGTATATCACTTTTCCCTGTTTTTCGGAATGGGGACAGTGATAATCTGGTACAAATATGATATAATCCGTTCTATTAGTGATAGAAACATAAGGTCCATGTGACTATACTGAGGGTACAGACCGGACAGAACGCTGCCGGATAAAATGAGGAGGTCATATTATGATATCTGTAAACGGAGAAAGATTACTGGCAAGGATCAACGAACTGGGAGCAATTGGAAAGGACGCAGAGGGAAGAAGAACCCGACTGGCTGCTTCTGATACAGAAAAACAGGGCAGGGACCTGGTTTCCAAATGGATGAAGGAAGCTGGCTTAGAGGTAGTAGTAGACCGGATCGGAAATATTTTCGGTATCTGGGAGACTCCTGAAAATAAAGATCAGGCGCCCCTTATGATCGGTTCCCATATTGATACGGTCATCAATGCTGGACAGTATGACGGATGTCTGGGTGTGATCTCCAGTATTGAAGTGATCAAAACTTTAAAGGATGCAGGAATGGTTTCTGCAAGGCCTATTGTTGCAGCTGCTTTTACCAATGAGGAAGGTGTCCGCTATTCACCAGATATGATGGGATCTTTAGTTTATGCTGGCGGTATGGATGTAGAAGACGCTCTGGATGCAGTAGGAACAGATGGAACTGTTTTAAGAGATGAATTAAAGCGCATCGGATATGAAGGAACCGTAGAGCCTGGATTTATTAAACCATATGCATTTGTGGAACTGCACATTGAACAGGGACCGATTCTTGACCATGAGGGCATTCGCATCGGCGCAGTAGAGAACCTTCAGGGCATCCACTGGCAGAGAGTTACGATCGAAGGTGCTGCAAACCATGCAGGAACCACACCAACTGCATTAAGACATGACGCAGGACTGGCAGCAGCAAAGGTAAATGTATTCTTAAGACAGTTAGTGGAGAAGTCAGGGGGCGTTGCTACCGTAGGCTGTATTGAATTTAAGCCTAATGCCATCAACGTTATCCCTTCAAAGGCTGTATTTACTGTGGATTTAAGAAACCCAGACAAAGAAAAGCTGGATAATGACGAGAAGATCCTGGCTGCGTATTTAAAGGATCTGGCAAAAGAAGATGATGTTAAGATCTCCACCGAGCATCTGACAGAATTTGATCCGGTTCCATTTGACGAAGGCATTGTAGAAAAAGTGGAAAAGGCAGCAAAAGCCCATGGTTTAAGTGTAAGACGCATCACTTCCGGCGCAGGGCAGGATGCCCAGATGATCGCAAGGATCTGCCCGACAGCTATGATCTTTGTACCAAGCGTTAAGGGCATCAGCCACAACCCGGAAGAATATACCAAAGACGAAGACGTACTGGCAGGCGCAGGCGTATTCTTAGATGTTGTAATGGACATGGCAGTTGTGGGAGTGCCAGCGGCACGTAACAACTGACTTTCATTAAGTCCAGCGGTGTGATGTCAAGAAAATAAATGATTTAAAAATCATACATTTTTGATATATACCGCAAAGACAAAAAACACCCACCTAAGCCCTGTCGACCAGATTTTTTAAATGAGCAGGGCGTAGTTCATCAGCAAGCAGATGGAATCTACTTTGCTGGACAGTATAGGCGGTTGTCTTTCAGCAGTCGAAAGACTAAACGCACAAATTTACGGGCAGTTAATGCGAGTGCACGTTTGTGTTGGCATCTGTTTACCTCTTTGTATTTGAGGTGGTAGAAGTCGCTGTATTCCTTGTCGCATCTTACAAGAGAAAATGCGGCTTCACACAGATAATACTTTAAAAATCGGTTGCCTGATGGAATGAGCCTTGTAACTTCGGCTTCAAATCCACCGGACTGGTGTTGTTTCCAGGCAAGCCCCGCATATTTAGCAAGCGATGCCTGATTATCAAAACGATTGATATCTCCGATTTCAGCCATGATACCGGCTGAATATACAGGCCCAATACTTGGAATGGATATCAATACATTTGGCAAGAGTTCCATCAGGGCTATGATAGCTTTATCGAACTCTTTGATTTGAGATTCCAATGCCTTCATAGAGGTTATGGATATTGAAAGCACCTGATTAACAGAGTCATTTACCGTCTTGGGTAAACGGTAAGAACTGCGGGCAGCTTTCTGAATGGCTTTGGCTACTGCATCAGGATCAGGAAAGCGATTCTTTCCTTTTTCAATGATGAAGTCAGTAAGCTCATGTAAGTCCATATTTGCCAGTGCTTCTGCGGATTCAAATTCATCGTAGACAGCAAGGGCAGTAGTGCTGAAGGCATCGCTGAATACCTTCTCCTGCGTCATAGTAGAATACTTCTTGAACAGCACATTCATGAATCGCTGCTTTTCTTTGACAAGATTCTGAACAGCGAAGAAACGTGCCCGTGTGAGGTTTTGGAGAGCTTTATAACGGTAGTCTCCCATATATACCTCTTTGTTGATTCTACCGAAACGCAGGCAGTCAGCAATAACAAAAGAGTCCACATAATCATTCTTTGGCAAGTCATTGTAAGTATCGTGAAACTTCTTGACTTGCTTAGGATTGAGGACATGAATCTTTCTGTTAAACGGTGCCAGAGTGGCATCTTCCCTTAAGAAGTACACGAGATTGTCTCCGTAAACTGAGGTTGCTTCAAGACCGATCAGAACCGTGTCAAGGGAATGTGAAGTTAAGCAGAATAGATTTTTTTACCAACAGGGTAGAACCTTCATGAGAGTTAGCAACAGAAAAGTTGCTGTGTTTATCTCCATTTGGAAGCATTAAGTAAACGACATTGGATTTGCTGCTTACATCGATACCGACGTAAAGTGTGTTCATTGTAATCACCTTCTTTCGTTGTAGATTAAAGTGTTCAATCGGCTTGGTAAACCCATGATCATGGAGCATCGACACCCTCGCATATAAGAATCCAGCTTAAGATGGACAGATGCGAAACCACACTGCTAGATGGTTATCCATGAACTTAAGCAAACAGCCAGCCGGTTTGAAGCTAACTTCCATGTCAGGGGAACAGACTTAGTATGAAGCAACCATTACTGGTTCAACAGGAGTGAAAAGAACTATTACCTGATTGACACTGGGACAATTATATCATGGGCTTTACTAAGCCTATTGAACAAATATTTATTTAGTAACTTATTAACCAAAATATATGTATTTATGTATCTAAAAGATATTATACGAGGAGTGATTTTCCATGAATAAAAGGATTCTGATCATAGGAGGCGTGGCAGGCGGCGCTTCGGTAGCAGCCAGAGCAAGACGTCTCGACGCGGGAGCAGAAATCATTATGTTTGAGCGTGGCCAGCATGTGTCCTTTTCCAACTGTGCTCTTCCCTATTATCTGTCAGGAGTAGTGGGAAACAGTGATGCACTGGTAATGATGTCCCCGGAAAAATTCAAAAAGTCTTACGATATAGACGCACGGGTTAACAGCGAAGTGATGGCTATTAACCGTGACAAAAAGACCATTGAGATTAAAACACGCTGACCGGGGACATACATGAGGAGGCCTACGATGTTTTGGTTATGGCTCCCGGCGCGTCACCTGTAAAGCCAAGAAGCATCGGCGGAATTGACGGAAAAAATGTGTATACAGTCCGTAATGTGGCAGATATTGTTCACTTAAAGGATGGACTGGAGGCCGCAGGAGCGGAGAACACAGCGGTTATCGGCGGTGGCTTTATCGGAATTGAGGTGGCTGAAAACCTTGCAAAGGCGGGGAAGAAGGTTACTGTGGTGGAGGCCATGAGCCAGATTCTGGCGCCCTTTGATTACGATATGGTACAGATGCTTCACAAGGAACTGCTGGACAACGGCGTGTCTTTAATTGTGGATGATGGAGTAAAAACCATTGAAGAGAAGCAGATTACCCTTGCTTCCGGCAAGACGGTGCCAGCGGATGCGGTTATTCTGGCTATTGGTGTAGCGCCGGAGACGGGGCTTGCGAAAGCAGCCGGACTGGAGATCGGAGAGACCGGCGGCATTTTGGTGGATCACAACTACCGCACAAGTGATAAAAATATTTATGCGGTTGGTGATGCCATTGAGGTCTTTGACCGTATGACCGGGAAACCTTCACGTCTGGCTCTTGCCGGTCCGGCCTTGAGACAGGCGCGGGCGGCGGCGGATGCGATGTATGGGATTCCCAATGACAACAGAGGTGTCATCGGTTCCTGTGCACTGCGTGTATTTGGCTTAAATGCAGCAGCAACCGGTCTTAATGAGCGGAATGCCCGCAAAGCCGGAATTCCCTGCGATTCTGTTTATGTGATTCCAGGTGACAAGGTGGGAATTATGCCGGGAAGTGCACCTATGCACTTTAAACTGGTGTTTGAGGTCCCAACCGAAGGATCCTGGGTGCTCAGGCCATCGGAAGAGGAAATGTGGACAAACGGGTGGATGTGATTGCAGCCATGGTTCCATGAATGGCACCATCCGGGATTAAAGAACCTGGAGCTGTGTTATTCACCAGTATTTGGCACAGCCAGAGATGTGGTAAATCAGGCGGCTCTGGTGGCTGAAAATATTCTGTACGGACGTTTCCGCCAGGTTCCGGTTACACAGGTAAGAAGCCTTGTGGAGGAACAGGCGTTCATTGTGGATGTACGGGAAAAAGGAGAGTATGAGGCCGGACATTTGAAGGGTTCTGTGAACATTCCTTTAAGTGAGCTTCGCGAGAGAACGGATGAAATTCCGAAAGACCGTCCGGTATACCTGCATTGCCGTTCCAGCCAGAGAAGCTACAATGCGCTGATGGCGCTTCAGGGACGGGGATATGAGAATGTGGTTAATATTTCCGGATCATTCCTTGGAATCTGCCTGTATGAGTACTACAATGATGTGGCCATGGGGCGGGAAAAAATCGTGACGGAATATAATTTCGCATAAATATTCTGATATTTTTATACAACTTTCAGATTGACGCAGAGTGTGTGTTGGAGTAAGTTTTTATGAAAAACGCACATTCTGCGTTTTTCGCTGTTGTCATGTGTCTGAAAGAAGCTACCGGCGACAGAACCTGCGAATCGGCAGACCAGACCGATCAGTTTTTAAGCAACAACAGACGTAAAGTTCTTGATGGTAAAGGTAGGATTTCTCATGAGCAGGCTATTGAAAAGGGGTGGTATTTTTTTAGGGGCAGTTGCTATTGAACGATGAGATGTGTTACTATAAAGAAAGTGTTAAGATATCAGGGATTTTGGGGGAAGAAACTTATGGAAGCAATACTGATGCGGGCTGGTTCTTTTATGGCTGTGATCATCTTGGGGTATGTTCTGAAAAAAGTAGGATTTTTAAGGAAGAAGATTTTTATGTTATGTCAAAGATCATGGTGAAGATCACACTTCCTGCATCCATCATTGTCAATTTCTCACAGACAAAAATGGAGCCATCCATGTTTTTACTATGCCTGTTAGGTTTTGGCGGGGGTATTTTATATATGGCTCTTGGATGGATCATGGGTGGAAAAGATCCAGATGAAAAGGGATTTCAGATCCTGAATCTTTCCGGCTATAGTATCGGAAGCTTTACCATGCCATTTACCAGCAGCTTTTTTGGACCTGCCGGTGTAGTTGTTACCAGTCTGTTTGATACGGGAAATGCCGTGATCGCTTTAGGCGGTTCTTACAGTATTGGTGCTATGGTTAAAAACAGGGAAAAGAAATTTTCATTTATCCCACTGTGCAAAACACTTCTCTGTTCAGTTCCTTTTGATGCTTATCTTTTCATGTATATTTTATACTGGCTTCATCTGTCACTGCCGGCACCTGTATTAAACATTGCACAGCTGGTGGCAAATGCAAATGCTTTTCTCGCCATGCTTATGTTAGGTGTTGGATTTAAGTTGTCAGGAGACCGGACACAGATGAGCAAGATCATGAAAATGTTAGGTGTCCGCTATGGAGTGGCTGTTTTAACAGCAGCTGCATTTTACTTTCTGCTTCCTTTTTCCCTGGAATACCGTCAGGCTCTGGCAGTGCTTGTGTTCAGTCCTATTGCCGCAGCAGCGCCTGCATTTACGGCAGATCTGAAAGGGGATATTAACCTGGCAAGCGCGGTAAATTCTCTTTCCATCATTATCAGTATGGTCTGCATTACCTGTGTTCTGATCGCAGTTTTATAGAAATGATGGGTATATGTTGTAGTTACTGTTCATGCGTTGCATGACCAGCAACGGAATTTGCCGTGGCTTCGCATTTAAATACGGCAAATTCCCGCTACCACTACGTTATCGTACGGCACTTTCGGTTCCAAAAGTGCCTACCATGTACAGTAACTATGTTGTATACAAAATGAACAGTTTGTATGCAAAATGACTTTGAAATGGCGCAGGTTTGTGTTATGATGATACCAGGGTCAAAAGGTCTAAAATCCGATGCAAGCTTGCTTGCGGGAGTGCAAAGCACGTAGCAATTCGGTATCAGAGGGGTCAAAAGATCAATAAATACAGCCTGATTAATACAGGCGGGTTATTACGGAGGACAGAAAATGGAAGCGATCCTGATGAAGCAGCTTCTTTTATTGCAGTTATTATTTTAGGATATGGATTGCGGAAAGCTGGATTTTTTAAAGAAGAAGATTTTTATGTATTGTCAAAGATCGTGCTTAAGATCACACTTCCTGCATCCATTATTGCAAATTTTTCACAGGCTGAGATACAGCCTGCCATGCTTTTGCTGTGTCTTGTAGGATTTGCAGGCGGCGTACTCTACATGAGCCTTGGATGGATCCTTGGAGGGAAAGACAGGGATGAAAGGCATTTCATATCCTGAATATGTCCGGTTATAATATTGGAAATTTCACCATGCCATTTACCGCCGGTTTTTTGGTCCTACAGGTGTAGTCATCACCAGTTTATTTGATACGGGAAATGCGTTTATCTGTCTGGGAGGTGCTTACAGTGTAGCTTCTATGGCAAAAGATAAAAACAGCAGGTTTTCTGTGGGCCCTATTTTGAAAACACTGATAAAATCTGCGCCATTTGATGCATATATCGGTATGCTCATCCTTTCCCTGATCCATGTTTCTCTTCCAGCACCTGCTGTCAGTATTGCACAGCTGATCGGAAATGCCAATGCGTTTATGGCAATGTTAATGCTTGGAGTTGGTTTTAAGCTTTCAGGCGATAAAAAGCAGATCGGAAAGATCGGAAAGATCCTTTCCATACGTTATGGTGTGGCAGTGGTGGCATCATTGATGTTTTATTTTGTTCTTCCCCTTCCATTGGAATATCGTCAGACACTGGCGGTACTGGTGTTCAGCCCTATTGCAGCAGCAGCACCTGCGTTTACCGGTGACCTGAAAGGGGATATTGGTCTTGCAAGTGCAGTAAATTCTATTTCTATTATTATCAGTATGATCATGATCACAACTGTACTTATTTTTTGTACTGTAAATAATGAATGATGGAACAATTCTGCGAAAGCAGACTGGATTTTTGAAGAAAAGAGAATAAACGGGGAAGGAATGGTTATAATAGGATTATCACCAAAGAGAAAATATTAATACTTATCCTCCCCTTTTAATACCTTGTCTGTTGCCGAAGTGCAGCAGATAAGGTATTGTATTTTCTGGCAAAAACACGGATAATAGACACGAACATAGTACATCAGGGTAAATGAGAGGATAAAGGACATATGAAATTTTATCTGGCTCCCATGGAAGGGATCACAGGATACATATACAGACAGGCATACAACAGCTGTTTTAAGCCTATGGACAGGTATTTTACACCATTTCTGGCACCGAAGCATAAAAGCGGTTTCAGCAGCAAAGAATTAAAATGACATCCTTCCAGAGCATAATCAGGAATGGAGGTCATTCCCAGATCCTTACATCAGATCGGAGGATTTTTAGATACAGCGGTAAAATTAAAGGAATATGGTTATACAGAGGTTAATCTGAACCTGGGATGTCCTTCAGGTACTGTGGCAGCCAAGGGAAAAGGCGCCGGATTTTAAAAGATACTGAAAAGCTTGCCAGGTTCTTGGGGAGAGGTCAGGTGAGGGAATGGAACGGGAAATCTTCATTTTCCATCAAGACCCGCGTGGGGGTGGAAAGTGAAGAAGAGTTTCAGACTCTTTTAGGTCTGTACAACCAGTGCCCATTAACAGAACTTATCATCCATCCAAGAGTATTAAAAGATTTTTATAAATACAATGTGCGGATGAATGCTTTTAAAGAGGGATTTGAAAAAAGCAGACATTCTGTGTGCTATAATGGGGATATTTTCCGAAGGAAGACTATGACCGTCTTGTAAAAGAGTATCCGGATCTGGATAAGATAATGAATGGGACGGGGGATCATGATGAACCCATTTTTAATGGAAAGAGATCGCTGACGGAAACATCCCAGAAAGTATCTGGAAAAAATGTCTGCCGACAGGAAGGCAGACCGGCTGGAGAAATTCCACCGTCTGCTCTGTGACGGATATACCCATGTTATGAGCGGAGACAGACCGGTATTGTTTAAAAATGAAAGAACTGTGGGGGATTTCTGATCCATCCTGTCCGGAAGAAGAAAAAGCTTATGAAGAAGATACGCAAGGCACAGCACCTTGCAGAATATGAAGGGGTGGTATCAGAACTGTTCTGCCGCATGAGAGAGCATGAATAAGGGCATGAATAAGACCATGAGAAAATTTATTGCCCTATAAATGGAGGGAGCCGGACGAGAAAGGGGGAATCTGCCGCTTAGGTATGAAAAAGTGTCTTCCTGTATGGTAAAAGGTCTCATCAACCTTACAAGTAATAATATACAGGTAAATTGTGGACAAAGTTTGAGCAGACGATAAAGAAAAAATAAAATTCCTGAAGGGAAAATAAAGAAATTATGAAAGACTCCGACGGAAGCAGATAAGGAGAAAAGCTATGTATGATAATCTGACAAAAGACGATATTAAAAA
>ENA-OPZN01000425-OPZN01000425.1-human-gut-metagenome-genome-assembly--contig:-NODE-425-length-13353-cov-4.271813_pt1 | contig 13353 bp, 15 predicted proteins | sample MGYA00242483_ERZ504503 | MGnify/ENA primary metagenome ERZ504503 (study PRJEB26092, sample SAMD00036285) | human gut metagenome | host: Homo sapiens | study: EMG produced TPA metagenomics assembly of... | reverse complement strand
CTATGGCAGTTCGATTTGGAATATAGAGTTCTCACCTTTGACTGATGTAGCACAGGCTCGATGTACGCGCAATAAAGGTTTTACAGTATGCCATATACAAGCAGCTGGAACAGGGGAGTCCACGATTACATATGACATACAGTAATTAATTTATAACAGAATAACGAATAAAGGAAGTAGAATGAATAGAAAAAATAAATATTATTCTGTTGTTGTATTGGCTTTGATTATTGGAACTCTTATTTCCGCATGTTCGGTTCCATTGGGTAGTAATCCATATGGCACATACGAAGGGATGCTGGAGGATTGTGGTCATGGAGACAACATAAAAGAAATGCAATTCTACTCATTGTCATGTGATTATACCTTCACCATAAATAAGAATGGGACTTTGTCCGCTAATGTCGTTTATTATGATCAAAAACCGGAGATGAAGTTACAATAGATAGCGTTCCCCGGCGAAGTGTGGGGTGGCGCAGGATTGGTTAATATTCAGAATGGGAAGGTCGTTTCGGGCTCTCCAGAAGATAATTGGTTTGATGTCGAACTTAATACAGGAGATACTGTGAGAGTTTCAATTGAAAATAATGACATGACTTTTGACGTTGGAGGCGATCACGAGTTCACTCTTGAAAAGCAGTGAAACATTCGGGGTTAGTAAAGTACAATAATTGAGACTGATGGTTACGTTATTTATGCGACCGTCAGTCTCGAATTTTATGTATGAGAGAAGAGATTTCAACGAAATATAGAGAATAGCCGAGAAAATGTAGTGGCTGAAAGCTGATTCATTTACCACGTGCCGATTGGTGCGGCAATGGCGTTCAGCACCTTCAGCAGGTCCTGCGGGTTCACCCCCACGGACAGTCCGCGTTTGCCGCCGGAGACCAGAATCTGGTCGAATTGCAGGGCGCTTTCATCCAACACAGTCTTATGACGTGTCTTCTGGCCTAACGGCGAGATGCCACCTACCACATAGCCGGATTCACGCATCGCGACCTTGGGATCGGCCATAGAGGCCTTCTTGGCACCTACGGCTGCGGCCAATGCCTTCAGGTCCATATGTCCGCTGACTGGTACCACGCCTACCACACGCTCCGAACCGGTGTCCGCCATTAGGGTTTTGAACACCTGATGCTCGTCGAAGCCGAGCTTGGTGGCCGCTTCCACGCCGTAGCCGTCATCCATATGGTCGTTGGAGTGCTCGTATTCGTATACGTGGAATTCCACGCCCGCCTTCTCCAGTTGGACTGTCGCCGGAGTGGAACCCGCGCCCTTATCATGCTTGCTTTTCTTTGCCATGATTACCGTTCTACTACGAAGAAACCCCCGCACAAGGCGGGGGTCTCACAGCTTAGTTCTCAAACGAACCGTAGCGGCCTAGACCGCAATGGTTCACTCGGAGATCTCAGCGAAGTACAGCAGGGTACGGATCATGTTGGAGGTGAAGCCGTACTCGTTGTCGTAGAAGGACACGGTGCGAGCCAGGGTCACGCCATCAATGGTGTTGACGTCGGTCTGGGTCGGGTCGAACACGCCACCGTGGGTGTCGCCGAGGATGTCGGAGGAGACGATGCCCTCATCGTTGTAGCCGTAGTAATCGGTGTCGGAGAAGGCAGCCTTGAAGGCGGCGTTGATCTCGTCGGCGGTGGTCTCGGTGTTCAGAACGGTGGTCAGCTCGGTGACGGAGCCGTCCGGAACCTGGACGCGCTGGGCGTGGCCTGCGAGCTTGCCGTTCACGGACGGAACGACCTTGCCGATGGCCTTGGCAGCGCCGGTGGAGTGGGCGATGGTGTTGGATGGCGGCGGCGCGCAGGTTGCGGCCGGTCTTGGTGCCACGCGGGCCATCGAGCAGCATCTGGGTGCCGGTGTAGGCGTGGATGGTGGTCATGAAGCCGGCCTTGATGCCGAACTTCTCGTCCAGCAGCTTGACCATGGCGGCCATGGAGTTGGTGGTGCAGGAACCGGCGGAGACGATCACGTCGGAAGCCTTGAGGATGTCGTGGTTCACGCCGAACACAACGGTCGGGGTGGTGTCATCCTTGGCCGGGGCGGAGATCAGGACCTTCTTGGCGCCAGCGTTGATGTGAGCCTGGGACTTCTCGGCGGAGGTGTAGAAGCCGGTGCACTCGAGCACGTACTCAACACCGTCGTTCTTGACCCACGGAATGTTGTTGGCGTCCTTCTCGGCGTAGACCTTGTATTCCTTGCCGTCGACGATGATGGAGTCTTCGGTGGCCTTGACGTCAACCGGAGTGCCATCGTCATGACGGAAGGTGCCGTGGGTGCTGTCGTACTTCAGCAGGTAAGCCAGGGTAGCCGGGGTGGTCAGATCGTTGATGGCGGCAACTTCAATGTCACCAGCCTGGCCGCCGCGAGCCTGCAGCTCGAAGATGCGACGGAAGGCGAGACGACCAATGCGACCGAAGCCGTTGATACCAATCTTAACTGTCATGTAATTCTCCCTTGTAGGGTGGCCTTGGCGCGCTTTGGCACACCGGGCCATTGTTTACCAACAGTTGCTACTGTAATGCCGACTCTGTACACATGGCAACGTTTCAGCGTGCGTTTTGGGCAAAAATGCCGTATTTTCTGTGAGCGCTCACAATTCGGATTGCCCGCAACCGACATGTGATTTTTCCTCTCCTTTGGAGGAATGTCTCGAATCATCATGAGCAAGCGCGCGGCATGCAAGTCAGCGAACCAGCAGCTTGGACACTGCGGTGTCCAGCTCGCCGATATCGCCGCCAAATTCGTGGAATCGACTCACCTGAGGCAACGCCACCTCGATGGGGAAGGTGACGATCAGTGTGCCGTGCTCCACGCTGATGGCCGCGTCCACGCCGTCGCGGAACTCGTTGCTTACCCCCTGCACCACCGTATTGGTCAGCGTGCCGTCTTTAAGCTCATATTTCAGCCCCGGCTCGTTCACGCCAAGCGAAACATCGGAGTGGGAGAACGCAGACACCATGCGGCCGTCCTCGGGCACCGGATGCGCGGGGAACGAAAGCCTACCATCGGTGATGGCCGTGACGATGAGCCCATCACCATACAGATACCCGCTTGCCCCATGCCGGGCCAATAATGCCATCAGTTGAATGCCGGAAATCGTATGGTCAATGCGGCCGCCCAAACCGCCATAGACATGGAATTCGCGGCAACCCGCCGACCAACCGACCTTCAGCGCGGAGAGCATGTCCGGATCGTCCTTCAGCGCGGGCAGCGCGATGGTGCGCACATCGGTGCGGGGCGGCCGGCCCTCCAGCGAATCGAAGTCGCCCACCACCACATCGGGCACGATACCCAACTGGCGCGTATGGTCGAGCCCGCCATCGGCCGCAATCACATACGCGCCGGCCGGCACCACGGGCGTGCCCGCATAGTATTCGCCCGCACCAAAAATCACGCATACCTGAGTCATGATGCCTACTGTAGCCGGTATCCACCCATCGGCCGGGAAAATGCTGATAGGCTACGCATCAGAACAGTAGTCGATAGGCGCACAGGCAGGGGAGCGGAGCGATGGCACAGATCACCGAGGCAAGCGAACGGCCGATTCTCAAATCAAAGATATTCCTCTACATCACCGAATTCTTCTCCGGCATGTCCGCTGATCTACTTCATCTCGATCAAGGCCAAGCGCATCGCCTGCGTGGTCAGCGCCGTGATCTTCGTGGCCACGTCCTGCGTCTCGCCCCTGACCGGCTTCGCGTTCTGGGAAACCAACCTGGCCTATGAGGGCGAGTCCATCTACAACTACCTGCAGGTCAAGAACCTCTTCGACCGCACGATCCTGTCCACCAACGTGCTGTTCGGCGTGCAGTCCGTCACGATGAAAGACAAAGGACTGACAGGTATGTACTACGACACGGCCCTGGCTGCGCCGGCGCTCGCCGACAATGCCAATTCCGCGCTGATCCTCGGCATGGGCACCGGCACCTACGCCCGCCAGCTGAAGCAGTATTATCCGAAAATGAACATCACCGGCGTGGAGATTGACCAGAAGATCACCGATCTGGCCGGCGAATACTTCGATGAGCCCGCCGACATCCCCGTGACCACGTATGACGGCCGAGCCTGGCTCGCCGCCTCGCATGACAAGTACGACGTGATCATGGTCGATGCGTATCAGGACATCACCATTCCCTTCCAGATGAGCTCCACCGAGTTCTTCACCATGGTCAGAGAGCACCTGAACCCCGGCGGCGTGATGGTGGTGAACATGAACATGATCTCGGACGGCCAAGGTTCGATCAACGAGGCGTTGAGCGATACCATCGCCAGCGTGTTCGGCAATGGGAACACACTGACGGCCGACGTGCCGAACACCACGAACCGTGAACTGTTCGCCAAGAAGCCGGGTTCCGGCTCCGAAGAGAACTCCATGCAGCAGGCCTCCAAGGCGCTCAACCTGCGTGAGACCACCTACGAGCGCACCGGCAGCGAAGATCTCGAATGGTATATGGAAGAGGTCGCCTCTCGATTCCGGAAGGTGAACGAACCGGACTCAGCGTCGACTATTCTCACCGACGACAAGGCGCCGGTCGAAGTACTCGGCATGCATGCCATCGATCAAATCATCGCCGATGAGGCCGGCCCAAATCGGCAGATTCTCAAAGACGAAGGCTTCGGCGGTCTGCTGCGCGCCGTGCAGTAGGTTCGACACACGGACCGCGAATGTCCGGGCGTATGGTAGACTTTCTATTTGGCTTGAGAAATCAAGAAAGCGGGGCAACCCCACCTGGAAGCCTTTCAAGGCCTCGGGTTCAAGGCAAACAGCCTAGCGATTGCGATATACAACGCGTAATCAGGAATGACGCAAAGAACTGATATGCGTCTGCAGAAGCTGAGCGCATATTGGCGCGGGCTTTGGCTTGCCATGAACCCAAAGCATTGAACAGGACTCCAGCAAAGGCCCTCGCCACGGAATTGAAGTAGAGGATTGGAGTCATCATCAGCGACGAACCACGTATTAACGACGAGATTCGCGTCCCGCAGGTACGCCTGATCGGCCCGAAGGGCGAGCAGGTGGGCGTCATCGCGACTTCCGTCGCGCTGAACCTGGCCAAGGAGGCAAACCTCGATCTCGTCGAGGTGGCCCCGAACGCGAAGCCTCCGGTCGCCAAGCTCATTGATTACGGCAAGTTCAAGTACAACGAGAAGATCAAGCTCGTGAAGCTCGCCGCAACCAGAGCACCGCGGAAATCAAGGAGATTCGTTTCCGCCTGAAGATTGACGACCACGATTTCGACGTGAAGAAGGCCATGTGACCCGCTCCTTAACGGAGGCGACAAGGTCAAGGTCACCATCATGTTGCGCGGTCGTGAGATCTCCCGCCCGATTGGTGGCGTGGAACTGCTGCAGCGTCTGGCCGACGATGTCGAGGAATACGGCACCGTCGAGTCCAAGCCGAAGCAGGAGGGCCGCAACATCATCATGACCCTTGCGCCGAAGGGCAAGAAGGTGCACACCCAGTCCGAGCAGCGTCGTCGTGGCGCCGAGTCCCGCGCCGAGCGTCAGGCTCGCCAGGCGGCTCGTCTCGCGGCCAAGCAGGAGTCTCAGGCTCAGGCCGCGGCCGACGCGCAGTCCGCGATTTCTCAGAAGACTTCCGACAAGAAGCAAACCAGCAAGGAGGGCAGCAATGCCGAAGATGAAAACTAATTCCGCCGCTTCCAAGCGCGCCAAGATCACCGGCACCGGCAAGGTGAAGCATGTCGGTTCCGCCATGCGCCACAACCTCGAGCACAAGTCCGCTCGCAAGCGCCGTGAACTGTCCGCCGACGATGTGCTGCGCGGCGGCCAGGCCAAGAAGCTGCACCAGCTTCTGCAGAAGTGAGCATAGGGCTTACCCGGAAATAACAAGACTTTAGAAAGCTGAGGAATAGATTATGGCACGTGTCAAGCGCGCAGTGAACGCCCACAAGAAGCGTCGCGTTGTTCTCGAGAGGGCTTCCGGCTACCGTGGCCAGCGCTCCCGCCTGTACCGCAAGGCCAAGGAACAGCTGCTGCACTCCTTTAACTACAACTTCCGTGACCGCAAGGCTCGCAAGGGCGACTTCCGCAAGCTGTGGATCCAGCGCATCAATGCTGCCGTCCGCGCTGAGGGCATCACCTACAACCGCTTCATCCAGGGCCTGCGTCTCGCCGGCATCGAGCTGGATCGTCGCGCTCTGGCTGAGATCGCCGTCTCCGACCCGGACACCTTCAAGACCATCGTGGACGCCGCCAAGGCCGCCCTGCCTGAGGACGTCAACGCTCCGGTTGAGGCCTGATTGCTTGAAGTCGTGACTTCACACTAGAAACCCCGCTTCCGAGCGGGGTTTCTTTGTACCATGGGCACTATGACCAACGGATTCACCAGACTCACCGAGCAGTTCCTCGTCCACATCGGCGTGGAGCGAGGGCTCGCCACGGCCACCGTCACCGCCTACGAATCCGACATCGCCAAATACATTGATTGGCTCGAAACCCGCGCATCCACGAACCGGACGCCATAACCAAACAAGACGATCGAAGACTAACATCGCCGCCCTTGACCAGGCGGGGGAGGTCCGCCCGCTCCAAAGCCCGAAGACTGGCCTCGATCCACGAATTCCACCGTTTCGCGCTCGGTCAGCACGCGGTGACGGCGGATGTTTCGGCCGCAGTCAAGGCGCCCAAAGGCGCCAGCACCCTGCCCGACGTACTCACCGTGGACGAGGTAACCCGTCTGCTCGACGCGGCGGCAGTCGGCGGCTCAACCGATCCGGTGGTATTACGGGACAAGGCCCTGCTCGAATTCATGTACGCCACCGGCTGCCGCGTCTCGGAAGCTACCGGTGCGAATCTGGACGACATCGACCTGGACGAGCACATCGCGCGACTCATGGGCAAGGGCTCCAAGCAGCGGCTTGTGCCATTGGGCAGTTACGCATGCCGGGCCATCACCGCATACCTCAATGCGGGGCGTGGCGAGTTGGAACAGCGCTCCAGCGCCAAGATTCCCGAGAGGCGCGCACTGTTTCTCAACAAACGCGGCAAGCGCATCTCGCGGCAATCGGTATGGGAAATCGTCAAAGCAACCGGGGAGCGGGCCGGCATCACCAAACCACTCCATCCGCACACCTTGCGCCATTCCTTTGCCACGCACCTGATCCAAGGCGGCGCGGACGTGCGCACCGTGCAGGAACTGCTCGGGCACGCCAGCGTGACCACCACGCAGATCTACACGCACGTAAGCCTGAAACCCTGATCGAAACGTATCTGACCTCACATCCCAGAGCGCGGTGAGACACACCATTTTGCGACGCGTCCGCCCATAGCGGAATCGCGGCGGGGGAGCACCAAAGTCGGCCGGAAATTCAAGGCGTGACAATACAGTACATAACAGCGAACCGTCAGCCAGGAAGAGGTATTCATGCTGCAGATCAAATCGATCTCGAAGCGCTATAAAACCGGTGATTTCGTTCAGCAGGCGCTTGACAAAGTCAGCCTGAACCTACGCGACAGCGAATTCGTCGCGATTCTGGGTCCCTCGGGTTCCGGCAAGACCACCTTGCTCAACATCATCGGCGGCCTCGACCGGTATGACGACGGCGATTTGGTGATCAACGGCATCTCGACGCGCCAATACAAGGATCGCGATTGGGATTCGTACCGCAACCACACCATCGGCTTCGTGTTCCAGAGCTACAATCTGATCCCTCACCAGACGATTCTGTCGAATGTCGAACTCGCGCTGACGATTTCCGGCATCGGCAAGGCCGACCGTCGCGAACGTGCGCGCAAGGCGCTGGAGAAGGTCGGACTCGGCGAACACATCAACAAGAAGCCAAACCAGCTGTCCGGCGGCCAGATGCAGCGCGTGGCGATCGCCCGCGCACTGGTCAACGACCCGGACATCGTCCTGGCCGACGAGCCGACCGGCGCGCTCGATTCGGACACGTCCGTGCAGATCATGAACCTGCTCAAGGACGTGGCCAAGGACCGCCTCGTGGTCATGGTCACCCACAACCCCGAACTTGCGGAACAATATGCCACGCGCATCGTCAACCTGCGCGACGGCGTGATCCGCTCCGACTCCGACCCGTTCGTCGTGGACGAGACGGCCGAACAGCCGGCCGTGTACAAGACGATGGGCCGCGCGTCGATGTCGTTCGCCACGTCGCTGGCGTTGAGCTTCAACAATCTGAAGACCAAGAAGGCGCGCACCCTGCTGACCTCGTTCGCCGGCTCGATCGGCATCATCGGCATCGCGCTGATTCTATCGGTGTCGACTGGCGTGAACACATACATCAGTGACATCCAGCGTGACACGATGACCGCCTACCCGATCACCGTCGACTCCCAGACCTTCGACCTGAGCAGCATGATGGGCGGACAGATGGGCGGCGATGACGGATACGGCGGCAAGACGCACAAAACCGACGGCATCTACCCGGACGACCGCAGCGTCAAGCAGGCGTCCAGCCTGACCAGTTCGATTACCGAAAACAACCTGACCCGCTTCAAGAAATACCTGGATAATTCCAAGAGCGAGATTCACCAGTATGTGGGTTCCACCGGCATCCAGTACACATATGACGTGAAATTCTCCGTGTTCGACCACGACCCCGACGGCACGCTGGTCAATGCGGACGGCGTGACGATCGGATCCAGCGACTCTGCCTCGATGGCCTCGCAGATGGCGTCCACAAGCTCGTCCGGCATGTCCGGCACCTCGTCGATCACCTCGCAGCAGATGTCGATGCTGACCGGCAAAACCGATGAGAACGCCGCGCCCGACTCGTTCAACGAGATCATGCCGGGAGCGGACGACAGCAAGCTCGTAGGCAAGGTTATCACCGACAACTACCAGGTGGTCAACGGTTCATGGCCGAAGTCCAAGGATGAAGTGGTGCTGGTGCTTGACGACAACAACAGCGTGCCGCTGACCACGCTGTACGAGCTCGGCCTGCTGCCCGCCTCCGATTACCACGAGATGATGTCCAAGCTCAACGCCGGCGACAAGGTCAGCACTCCACAAGACAAGATCGACTATGCTAAGGCCCTCGATCAGACGCTGTACATGATTCCGGCATCCGACCAGTACGTCAAGGGCGATGACGGCCACTACCGTTTCATCGGCAACGACAAGGACGAAATCGAACAGCGCCTCGAAACGGCCACCAAACTCAAGGTGGTGGGCGTCGTCAAGGCGAAGAAGGATGCTTCGGCCACGCCGTTGGCCGCTGGTGTGGGGTACGCGCGCGCTCTGACCAATGATTTGATCGACCGTGCGGCCTCCAGCGCCATCGTTACCGATCAGAAGGCCAACCCGAACACGAACGTGCTCAACGGCATGACGTTCTCGCCCTCGGACGATGCCACCAAGGTGGCCGACGCGCGCACCTACGTGGCTTCGCTGGGCGTGACGCAGAAGGCGAACATGGCCAAGTCGATGATGAGCGCCGGTCAGCAGTCCGGCACGGGCGCATCGGACGCCGCTGGTGCTGGTGCTGCAGGTGTCGCTGGCGCGGCGGGTGCCGGCGATCAGGCCGCCGCCATGGCCGCGATGAGCGAACAGCAGCTCGCCGACAGTTTCGACGCGTATATCGCCACGGCTTCGAACGACGTGCTTGTCGCGATCTACGACCAGTACGTGTCGACCGGCACCTACGACGACAACCTCGCCGCATTCGGTGTGGTGAGTCGTGACGCGCCCAGCTCGATCAACATCTACGCCGACAGCTTCGAAGACAAGGACCACATCGCCGACGCGATCACCGACTACAACAACACCGTCTCGAAGAAAGACAAGATCACCTACACGGATTACGTTGGGCTCATGATGAGTTCGGTGACCACCATCGTCAACGTGATTTCCTACGTGCTTATCGCGTTCGTGTCCGTCTCGCTGATCGTCTCCTCGATCATGATCGGCATCATCACCTACATTTCGGTGCTGGAGCGCACCAAGGAAATCGGCATCCTACGCGCAATGGGTGCCTCGAAGCACAACGTATCCCAGGTGTTCAATGCGGAGACCGGCATCATCGGCCTATGCTCCGGCCTGTTGGGCGTGGGCTTGACCGTGCTGCTCAATATTCCGATCAACGCCGTGCTACACCACTTCATCGGCAATGCGGACGTCAATGCCGCCCTGCCGGTGACCGGTGGCGTGGTGCTGGTGATCCTAAGCGTGGTGCTCACGCTGATCGGCGGCCTGATTCCCTCGCGTAAGGCAGCCAAGCAAGACCCGGCCACCGCACTGCGCACCGAGTAAGCGCATCGACATAGTACGAGACGAGATCCATAAACCTCGGAACACTGGAATACCAGCGGCAAAACGGTGTTCGAGGCGAGCCCGGCGAGTACATTAGGATGGGCGAGCAGGTATTCCCGACAAAGGGGGCGAGGGCAACGATGGACGACTGGCGAGATACCCGCGATAAAGACAGCGCATTCCGTCAAGGAACGCTGCCTATGACAGGAACGTATGTCGTTGCACCCCCAGCGAACCCGGATGTTGATAAGGTAGACAGTATGCCTACCGATTTGCTTGGACGTGAATACGAAACCTTCCCCGCACCCGAACCGCTGCAACAGCACGGTCCGGCGCGCGTCATTGCCATGTGCAACCAGAAGGGTGGCGTAGGTAAGACCACCAGCTCCATCAATATTGCCGGTGCGTTGGCCCAGTATGGCCGCCGCGTGCTTATCGTCGATTTCGATCCGCAGGGTGCCGCCACTGTGGGACTGGGCGTCAACGCGAATACCGTGGAGAACACGATTTACACCGCGCTGTTCGATATTTCCGTGGACCCACATGATGTGGTGCAGCACACCGCATTCGAGAACATCGATGTGATTCCGGCGAACATCGATTTGTCCGCCGCCGAGGTCCAGCTGGTCACCGAAGTGGGCCGAGAGCAGATCCTGAACAGCGTGCTGCGCAAGCTCAAGTCGGAATACGATCTCATCATCGTCGACTGCCAGCCATCGCTCGGCCTGCTCACCGTGAACGCGCTTGCCGCAGCTGATGGCGTGATCATTCCCGTGGCCGCCGAATTCTTCGCCTTGCGCGGTGTGGCCCTGCTTATGCAGTCCATCGAAAAGTGCAGTCCCGCATCAATCCCGCATTGGAAGTGGATGGCGTGCTCATCACCATGTACACCAAGACACTGCACTGCGAAGAGGTCTGCCAGCGCGTTTACGAGGCGTTCAGCGAAAAGGTGTTCCACACGTTCATCTCCCGCTCCATCAAACTGCCCGATTCCACGGTTGCCGCCGCGCCCGTGGTGGTCTATGCACCTGAGCACAAGACATCAAAGGAATACCGTGAGGTGGCACGTGAGCTCATTGCTCGCGGCATCGTGGCGTAACGATTGTTTCGATAAACGATGAATGAGACTTCCCTTTCTCGGCTCCCCTCTCTGAGGGAAGCTGGCTCGCGTAGCGAGGCTGAGGGGAGCTCCGCGGAAGCCGAAATCAGCACGGAGGAATCCGCCACTTCCGGCTTCCGGGTCAACCTCGAAGTCTATTCCGGTCCGTTCGATGCCTTGCTCGGCATGATCGCCAACAACAGACTCGAGCTGACCGAAGTTTCCCTCTCCTCGATCACCGAGGAATTCCTGACATACGTGCGCGGGCTCGACTTCACGAAAAACATGGATGAGGCCAGCGCCTTTCTCGACATCGCCTCTATTTTGGTCGAGGCCAAAAGCGTGGCGATTCTGCCCGGCGGCGAAGACAGCCAGTACGACGAGCAAAGTCTCGAGGCGCTGCGCGAACGCGATTTGCTGTTCGCCCGACTCCTCCAATACCGCGCCTACAAGCAGGCCGCCGGTGACTTCCGGGCGCGTATCGCCGCCAACTCCGGCCGATTCCCGCACCCGGCGGCCATGGACGAGGCCGTTGCCGCCATGCTGCCTGAGCTGGTATGGACGCTGACCCCGCTCGAACTCGCCCAACTGGCCGCCCAGGTCATCGCCAACGCGCCCGCCTCCGAAGTATCGATTCACCAGCTGCACGTGCCGCTGGTCGATCTGCGGGCCCAATCGCTGGTGGTGCGCGACCGGCTGATCGCGGCACTGGAATTCAAGGGAGACCAGTCGATGCCGTTCAGCGAATTGACCCGGGACTGCACTTCTCGTATTGAGGTGGTGGCTCGGTTCATGGCCGTGCTCGTGTTCTTCAAACAAGGTGTGCTGCAGTATCAGCAAGATGGTCCGTTTGCCGAACTGCACCTGAGGTGGGTGCCCGGCGTAGACGAAACGATGAACGACGTGAACATTTCCGAAGGCGATTTTGCGTAAGGACGGCGACTGGTGACTGAACGGATTGACGCAACGAATGCAACCGAGCACATGGCGGATGCCGAATCGACGGCTGAATCCGCAAAGGCCGAGGTGAGGGGAGTGGAGGAGACGCGCCCCGAATACGTGGATTTCACGGTAGACGATTTTCCCGGCGGGCTGCCCGCATGTCTGGAAGCGATTCTGATGGTCTCCGACCAGCCGCAGACCGCCACCGAGCTGGCCCGCATTTTGGCATTGGACCGCAACACAGTCGAAGGGGCATTGCAAGCCCTGCACGATGACTATGAGGGCGATGAATCCCGTGGCATCCGCCCGCGCGGCTTCGAACTACGCCGCACCGCTCGTGGCTGGCAGTTCGCCAGTCGCGCCGCGTTCGAGCCGGTCGTCTCATCATTCGTCACCGACGGCCAGACTGCGAGACTAAGTCAGGCCGCACTGGAGGCGCTTGCCATCGTGGCCTATCGCCAGCCCGTCACCCGAGCCCAAGTGGCCGCGATCCGCGGTGTCAACTCCGATGGAGTGATTCGCTCGCTCACGGTACGCGGCCTTATCAAGGAAGACGGCGTGGACCCCGAATCCCGCGCGGCCCTCTTGGTCACCTCCGAATTCTTCCTCGACCAAATGGGTCTGAAGAGTCTCGACGAACTACCCTCCCTAGCGCCATTCCTCCCGTCCGTCGCCGAAATGACACAGTCGAAATCGGAAGATACGGACGTGATTTCGTAGCGATTGGGGCCCGCTGCCTGACCAATATTCGTGCGCTAGACCATCCGATATGTGATTTATGGTCATTGTGACTATAAGTAGTGCTATGCTCTCAATGCAGGGAGAACAACCGGTATGGAAAGAGGCATGGCATGGGATTCGGCAATGTGTCCGAGCGCCGCAGCGCACCGCCACAGGTCGGCGTGTCAGTGGTGATTCTGGCACTCGGCCCGGAAGACGATACCGGCAACAGTGCCGCCGATTCCGGCAACGCCGCGAACTCGGCCCATTCCCGTCTCTGGTTGCCCCTGGTCAAGCGCGTCCGTCAGCCGTTCCTGGGCTGCTGGGCGTTGCCCGGCGGTGACCTGCG
>ENA-OPZN01000424-OPZN01000424.1-human-gut-metagenome-genome-assembly--contig:-NODE-424-length-13361-cov-4.693441_pt1 | contig 13361 bp, 16 predicted proteins | sample MGYA00242483_ERZ504503 | MGnify/ENA primary metagenome ERZ504503 (study PRJEB26092, sample SAMD00036285) | human gut metagenome | host: Homo sapiens | study: EMG produced TPA metagenomics assembly of... | reverse complement strand
TCATTTTTCTTTTGAAATTTTTACTGATGTATATTAATTTTATACTAATTGACAAATGTGGATTTTTAGATTAAAATTTTAAATAGTTGAGATGTATCAAAGAAGCTTTTGTGGAATTAAATACTTATCAAAAGAATTTTCCATTTCCGTTTCTTTATGTGCTAAATAAATAGTTACTTTGCAGCCGTTTTCTGAATTTATGATTAAAAACAGGAATAAGAGATGAAGTTAATTCAAACAATCAGTGAGCTTCGCGCCGAACTCGATGCTTTCCGCAAAGAAGGAAAGACTATCGGACTGGTTCCGACGATGGGAGCTTTGCATGCGGGACACGCTTCGTTGGTGAATCGTGCCGTAGCTGAGAATGATGTAGTGGTAGTCAGTGACTTTGTGAACCCTACACAGTTTAACGACCAGAATGACCTTTTAAAATATCCGCGCACACTGGAGGCGGATTGTGCTTTATTGGAGAAATGTGGAGCAACGTTGGTATTTGCTCCTTCTGTGGAAGAAGTTTATCCTGAACCCGATACCCGCCAGTTCAGCTATGCGCCGCTGGATACGGTAATGGAAGGAAAATACCGTCCGGGACATTTCAACGGGGTTTGTCAGATTGTCAGCAAATTATTCCTGATGGTGGAACCTGACCGCGCTTATTTTGGTGAAAAGGATTTCCAGCAGCTGGCCATTATCCGTGAAATGGTACGCAAGTATCCTTTTAATATTCAGATTGTGGGATGCCCGATTGTACGTGAAGAAGACGGTCTGGCACTGAGCAGCCGCAATGCACGTCTTACGGCAGAACAGCGGAAGGAAGCTTTGCAGATTTCCAAGGCTCTGTTTGCCAGTGTAGATTTCAGCAAGTCACGTGTTTTGCTTGAAACCAAGCAGTTTGTAGAAGACTGCATCCGTCGCGCACCGGGGCTGGAACTGGAATATTTCGAGATTGTGGATGGCAATACGCTTCAGCCCGTAAAGGCATGGGACGAAAGCAATTACATTGTAGGTTGTATTACAGTATATTGCGGTGAAGTACGTTTGATTGATAACATTAAATATAAAGGATAACGGATGATGATGATTGAAGTGTTGAAGTCGAAGCTTCATTGCGTAACGGTGACAGAAGCGAACCTGAACTACATGGGCAGCATTACGATTGATGAAGATTTGATGGATGCGGCTAACATGATTGCCGGTGAGAAGGTGCAGATTGTGGACAATAACAACGGTGAACGTTTTGAAACCTATATCATTAAGGGTGAACGCGGCTCAGGTTGTATTTGTCTGAACGGAGCGGCAGCCCGCAAGGTGCAGGTGGGCGATGTGGTGATTATCATGTCGTATGCTTTGATGGATTTTGAGGAGGCCAAGACTTTCAAGCCGACCGTGGTATTCCCGGATACGGCAACAAATCGTCTGTTGTAATTGGATTAGATAAGTTGATGTAATAAATAAAGGGTGCCGGAGGAAGATGAGAAATCTCTTTCCGGCACCCTTCGTTTTGGTATATTTTAAACGCTTTTTCGTTTACGGAAAAACGCAAGTACGTTCGTACTAAAACGCCTTTGCGTTTGAATCAAAACGTACTTGCGTTTAGGATAAAACGTCCTTGCGTTTTCTCTCAAACGTACTTGCGTTTTGGAGCGTGTCAAAAATTACACTTGAGGCACGTCCTGCAAGCTGTTTGCTATGTCTTCTTCGCTCAGTGAATAGTTGGTCAGGTTGCCCGACAGGTACTGGTCGTACGCACTCATGTCTATCAGACCATGACCGGACAAGTTGAACAGAATTACTTTTTCTTCACCTGTTTCCTTGCATTTTTCTGCTTCCTGAATAGCAGCAGCAATGGCGTGGCAAGATTCCGGAGCCGGAATGATACCTTCAGCGCGGGCAAACAGACAGCCGGCCTTGAAGGTGTCAAGCTGCTGTATGTCTACCGCTTCCATCAAATTGTCTTTCAACAGCTGAGAAACGATGACACCTGCACCGTGGTAGCGCAGGCCACCGGCATGGATATTGGCAGGTGTAAAGTTGTGTCCTAAGGTAAACATCGGCAGCAGCGGGGTGTAGCCGGCTTCATCACCGAAGTCATATTCAAATTTACCTCTGGTCAGTTTCGGACAAGATGCCGGTTCGGCTGCGATATAACGTGTCTTCTTTCCTTCCAGAATGGTGTGGCGCATGAACGGGAAACAGATTCCACCGAAGTTGGAACCTCCCCCGAAGCATCCGATAATCATGTCAGGATATTCACCGGCCATTTCCATCTGCTTTTCAGCTTCCAGTCCAATGACAGTCTGGTGCAGGGTTACGTGGCTCAGCACGGAACCCAGTGTATATTTACAGTTCGGTGTGGTGCGTGCCAGTTCGATAGCTTCCGAGATGGCAGTACCCAGTGAACCCTGATGGTTCGGATATTTGGTCAGGATATTTTTTCCTGCACGGGTAGACATGGAAGGAGAAGGAGTTACCTGTGCACCGAAGGTCTGCATGATGCTGCGGCGATAAGGCTTCTGTTCGTAACTGATTTTTACCTGATATACGGCAGCTTCCAGTCCGAACACCTTGGCGGCATACGACAAGGCAGCTCCCCATTGTCCGGCACCTGTTTCAGTAGTGATGTTCGTTACGCCTTCTTTCTTGCAGTAATAAGCCTGTGCCAGTGCAGAGTTCAGTTTGTGTGAACCGATAGGGCTGACACTTTCATTCTTGAAATAGATGTGTGCCGGTGTACCCAGTGCTTTTTCCAGTCCGTAAGCACGTACCAGCGGGGTACTGCGGTAGTATTTGTACATTTCCCGTACTTCTTCCGGGATTTCAATCCATGCATCAGTCTGGTTCAGTTCCTGATGGCAGAGTTCCTTGGCGAAGATAGGGTAGAGGTCTTCCGGTTTCAACGGTTCTTTTGTAGCCGGGTTCAGTGGAGGCATGGGTTTGTTGACCATGTCGGCTTGAATGTTATACCAGTATTTTGGTATTTCATCTTCAGGTAAGATGAATCTTTTCTGTCTATTACTCATAATTGCTTACTATTTTTAAGTTTTCGTCAAAAATATGGAAATAAATGATAACAAACAACTCATTTTGCTTTTTTTTCTTATCTGTTTTCTTGCTGAATAGAATCTTGTGGCAGATTTCTTCTTTCTTTGTCGCATAAGTATATGGATTTTTCCATACATTTGTAAATACATTCATTCACTATAATATGGATTATTGGGAACGACTTTTTTATATAATAAGAAACTGCTTATGCCGCGTGTAAACCAGCTGCTCAACTGGGTGATGGGGATTAATTTCCTGTGCGGCGTGGTTTTCTTGCTGACCATCGTATATGAATACGGGTTCAGCCTTCCGGCTTCCAGTTACGAGGTGGTGCATACGGTGTATCATACAATCTGGATTCTCTTTTTGTGTACTACCACGTTGCAGATTGTGTTCCGTCAGGAAGACTCGGCGTTTAAGTTCACGCCCTGGACCTGGATTCTTACCATTCTGCTCTACCTGACCTTGCTGCCCGTGGTGTTCAAGCAGCCGGAAGAGAACACGGGGGTGTATTGGGTGTGGGTGTTTTTTCATCACAATTACTACAAGGGGGCTATTCTCGTCCTGCTTTCTTTTTCGCAATTGTCGGGCATCGTAGTCCGTCTGTTGGGCAAACGCACCAATCCGTCGTTGATTCTGGCAGGAAGTTTCCTGATTTTCATTCTGGTGGGAACCGGCCTGCTGATGCTTCCCCGTGCCACTTACCATGGCATTTCTTTCATGGATGCGCTGTTCACTGCCACGAGTGCGACGTGTGTCACGGGGCTTGTCACCGTGGATGTGCCTTCCACCTTCACGCTGGAAGGGCAGATACTCATCATCTTGCTGATTCAGATTGGCGGACTGGGAGTCATGACGCTGACCAGTTTTTTTGCCATGTTCTTCATGGGAAACACCTCGCTTTATAATCAGTTGATGGTGGGGGACATGATTAGTTCCAACTCCCTGAATTCGTTGCTCTCTACCTTATTATATATATTGGGCTTTACGCTGGCAATAGAAGGTATCGGGATGGCCGTTATCTGGTTCAGTGTGCACGGCACGCTGGGAATGACCTTGCAGGAAGAGCTTTTCTTTTCGGCTTTCCATTCTGTTTCAGCCTTTTGCAATGCGGGTTTTTCCACCCTGCCCGGAGGGATGGGAAATCCGGCCGTCATGCAGAACCATAATTTGCTCTATATCACGTTAGGGCTGCTGATTGCGTTGGGTGGCATCGGTTTCCCGATATTGGTGAACTTATATGAAACGGTGGCCTATTATCTGCAAGCCGGAAAATTCTGGCTGTTGCGTCGTTCCGGAAGATTCCGGAAAAAGGTACACCTGTATAACCTGAATACGAAGATAGTATTGGTGGCTACCGTCTTCCTGCTGATAGGCGGCACGTTGCTCATTGCCATCCTGGAGTGGAACCGTTCTTTTGCCGGAATGCCGGTGGCCGACAAGTGGGTACATGCTTTCTTTAATTCCTCTTGTCCGCGAACTGCCGGTTTTGCCAGTGTGGGACTGACGTCATTGTCTACACAGACCTTGTTGCTCATGGTAGTACTGATGATGATAGGAGGCGGTACGCAGTCTACGTCGGGCGGCGTGAAGGTCAATGTGTTTGCGGTGGTATTTAATCAATTTATGGGCTGTAGTGCGCGGGGACAGACCGGGTGGCGATTCTGCGCAGAGAACTTTCGCACGATTCTATCCGCCGTTCGAACGCGGCATTGATATTGTATCTGCTACTGGCTTTTCTGGCCATATTCCTGCTGAGTATGCTGGAGCCGGAGGCCGGGCTGCTGGCCGTTACGTTCGAATGCGTGTCGGCGCTGAGTACGGTAGGTTCGAGCCTTGACCTGACTCCTACGTTGGGCAATGACAGCAAGCTGCTGGTCATTTTGCTGATGTATATCGGACGTGTCGGTGCGTTCACTTTGCTGACCGGACTGGTACGTCAGGAGAAAAAGAGAAATTACAGGTATCCGAGTGATAACATTATCATCAACTGATGTATGAAATATTTGATTATTGGTTTAGGACATTATGGAGCCACACTGGCTACGGAACTGGCCGCCATGGGGCATGGAAGTGGTAGGTGTGGACGGAAACGGATTGCACGTAGACAGTGTGAAGGACCGCATGGCGGCTTCGTTTGTTCTTGATGCGACGGATGAAATGGCACTTTCCGTGCTTCCGCTGAAGAGTGTGGATGCGGTAATTGTAGCCATAGGTGATAACTTCGGCGCTTCGGTCCGGATTGTGTCGTTGCTGAAAAGCTGAAGGTGAAACGGATTTATGCACGGGCGGTAGACGAGGTACACAAGGGTGTACTCGAAGCCTTCTCGATAGACCGTATTCTGACACCGGAACAGGATGCAGCACGTTTGCTGGCACAGCAGTTGGAACTGGATGGCGGGGCTGAATTTTTCCAGATAGACGGCAATACCTACGTGTTCAAGCTGGAGATTCCAGAGAAACTGGTAGGCTATCACATCAATGAGCTGAACCTGGAACAGGAATTCGGCCTGAAACTGATTTCTCTGGTACAAGGTAAACAGGTGAAAAACTTCCTGGGTATATCTGTCTTTGAGAAAGAAGTGGCCAATACATTTCCTGAGGATTATGCACTCCAGAAAGGTGACGGACTGGTGTGCTACGGAGCCTATTCCAGTTTTATGCAATTCTGGAAATCAGTCCGTTAGTTCATTCTCTAACGGATGTTTCTCTTGTTCAGTGCCTGCTGATAGCGGCGGGCATTGGCCTGATGCTCAGCAAAGGTAGCGGCGAAATTGTGCGTGCCCGAGAAATCTTCTTTGGCGCACATGTAGAGGTAATCATGCTGTGCATGGTTCAAAACGCTTTCTATTCCCTGAATGGAAGCAATGCGGATAGGACCGGGAGGAAGCCCCGCGTGCTTGTAAGTATTGTAAGGACTTTCTACCTCCAGGTGTTTGTGCAGAATGCGTCGCAGCCCGAATTCTTGCAGACTGAATTTGACGGTCGGATCGGCCTGGAGTGGCATTCCCGCTTGTAGACGGTTCAGGTAGAGTTCTGCCACCATCGGCATCTCACTCTTGTTGGCTGTTTCTTCTTCCACGATGGAGGCCAGTGTGCTGACTTCTACTGGAGTCAGTCCGCAGGCTTGGGCTTTGTCCTTTCGTTCCTGCGTCCAGAAACGTTCATATTCTTTTTTCATTCGTTGGATAAAGGCTTCGGCGTCCGTATTCCAATAGGCTTCATACGTATTCGGGATGAATAGTGCAGGCATCGTTTCAAGGCTGAAACCCAATGAAGCGCAGAAGGCACTGTCACCGACAAGTCGGGCAAATTCCGTAGAATCGGGCATGAGCTGACGGTCCAGCGAGCGTGCCAGACGGGACAGGGTCCGCACACTGGGTATAACCACTTTGACCGGAGTCTGGTGTCCGCTGCTCAGGCGGCGGAATAAGGTCAGCGTATTGATGGAGGCATCAAAGCGATAGGCTCCGCTATGAATCTGCTGGTCGTATTTTTTGAGACGAGCCAGCATTTTGAATCCTGTCAGATGCGTGGCATTTAAATCTCTTTGAAGTTTGACGTACACCGAGTCGGCTGTATCGTCACGGTCTATATAAATAAAGGTAGGTTTTTCGATACGAAGAGGGTGGTTGAACAGCAAGGAAACCGCGCTGATTACGCCTCCTAAAATTAGAATTGTGACAAGGGCACAAATAATGATTGTCTTTTTTGATTTCATCTGGTTTCAAATTTGGGCGTAAAAGTAGTAAGAAAACTTTATTTTGGTGTCATGAAAAGTCTGAATCTGTAGAGGTAGTGTATACTTTTCATGCATTTTAGGGCCGAATGTTCAAATCTCCTCCTCAAAAATGTCAAATGTACACCCATTACATGGAAAATATTCCTATATTTGTGAAGTGTGAAATAAACAAGTAAAATCAATAAGTATGAAAAATGCAATTTTAGGGTTGGCCTTTTGTGCCGCAATGCCTTTGTTTGCTCAGCAGAAGGCTACAGTGACTGTTCATCCGGAACAGGGAAAACAAATCATCAATAAAGAAATTTATGGTCAGTTTGCCGAACACCTCGGTACATGTATCTATGGAGGTCTTTGGGTAGGAGAGGATTCTTCCATACCTAATATTAAAGGTTATCGTAAAGATGTGTTCGAAGCATTGAAAGACTTGAAAGTGCCTGTACTCCGCTGGCCGGGAGGATGTTTTGCCGATGAATACCATTGGATGGATGGTATCGGTCCTCGTGAAAAGCGTCCGCGTATGGTCAACAACAACTGGGGAGGAACCGTAGAAGATAACAGCTTCGGAACACACGAATTCCTGAACTTGTGCGAAATGTTAGGATGTGAACCCTACATCAGCGGAAACGTAGGTAGCGGTAGCGTGGAAGAAATGGCCAAATGGGTAGAATATATGACTTCTGAACAAGGAAGCCCGATGGCAAAACTGCGTTTGGAAAACGGACGTGAGAAACCATGGAAGGTGAAATACTTCGGAGTAGGAAATGAAAGCTGGGGATGCGGAGGTAGCATGCGTCCGGAATACTATGCCGATTTGTACCGCCGTTATTCAACTTATTGCCGTAACTATGATGGTAACCGTTTGTTCAAGATTGCCAGCGGTGCCAGCGATTATGACTACAATTGGACTGAAGTCTTGATGAAAAACGTGGGTCATCGCATGGACGGACTTTCTCTGCACTATTATACAGTGCTTGGATGGAGTGGAAGCAAAGGTTCTGCTACGAAATTCAACAATGAGGATTATTATTGGACAATGGGAAAATGCCGCGAAATTGAAGATGTGCTCAAGCGTCACATTGCCATTATGGACAAATATGACCCGAAAAAGCAGATTGGCTTGATGGTAGACGAATGGGGAACCTGGTGGGATGAAGAACCGGGTACTATCAGCGGTCATCTTTACCAGCAGAATACCTTGCGCGATGCTTTTGTGGCTTCTTTGAGTCTGGATATCTTCCACAAATATACTGACCGAGTTAAAATGACTAACATTGCTCAGGTAGTAAATGTATTGCAGTCTATGATTCTGACAAAAGGAGACAAGATGGTGCTGACTCCGACTTACTATGTGTTCAAGATGTATAACGTACATCAGGATGCTACTTATCTGCCACTTGATTTGCAGTGCGAACGTAAGATTGTACGCGACAACCGTATCGTACCGATGGTAAGTGCAACTGCTTCACGTGATAAATCAGGTGCTATTCATGTGTCACTTTCTAACGTAGACCTGGAAGAGTCACAAGGAAATCACACTGACACTGGGTGATGTAAAGGCTAAATCGGTAAGCGGACAGATTCTGACTTCTGAAAAAAATTGACGATTACAATACGTTTGAACAGCCTGACCTGGTGAAATTGGCCGATTTCAAAGGTGCTAAATTGACAAAGAATGGACTTGTTGTAAAATTGCCTGCTAAATCAATTGTTACATTGGAAATTAAATAGTATATTGCAGAATCTTCTTTATTTGTAGAAAAGAAGAATTTGTAAATACCATATAATCAGTAAAGTATCGCTTTCTGAAAATCAACCGTCCGTTAACGGAATTTGATTTCAGAAAGCGATATTTTTGTTCTGTAACATGAATGTAACAGGATGTTACATTTTCTTTAAGCGTATGACATCTGTTTGTAACACTAATATGAGACCTTTGTGGTGTCAAAAAAATGAGTCTATAGGAAAAATGAAAACAAAGAAAAGAGTTTTATGTCTGTTAAGCATCTGGATGTGCACTTTGGGTGCTGCTTTTGCAAATGGAGCACCTGAAGAACGGGCTCCGGGTGAGAGAAAAGGAGATGCCATTATTACGATTTTTTCGGATGCGCATTCTGGTTTTGGTACTGTCAATCATGACAGAGGGTTTAATCTGGACCGTGCCTACATTGGCTATCAGTATGCCTTACCTCACGGATTGCAGTTGAAGGCAGTACTTGATTTCGGTCAGTCAAAAGACGTAAATGACCATCAGCGCATCGGATATGTGAAAATGCACAGATTACCTGGAAGCAAAACGGCTGGACGCTGAACGCCGGATTAATCACTACGACTCAATTTAAGGTTCAGGAAGATTTCTGGGGAAAACGTTATGTGATGAAATCTTTCCAGGATGAATATAGTTCGGCAGCAGTGCGGACTTGGGAGTCTCGGTAGCCTATAAATTTAATAAGGTGGTTTCGGCCGATGTGATTGTAGCCAACGGAGAAGGATATAAAAAAGTACAGGTGAAAGACGGTTTGCAGTATGGTGCAGGCGTGACACTGACTCCGGTTGAGGGCTTGACGGTACGTGCATACGGTTCGTATAATGAATCAGTAGAAGAAGGAGAGAAAGGTATTACGAATTTGGCTGCTTTTGTCGGATATAAGCATACAGCCTTCTCAGTGGCAGCGGAATACAATTACCAGACCAATACGAAATATGTGCCTGATTGTGATCAGGATGGTTTCTCGGTTTATGCGTCTGCACAGTTAAGCAAGAAAATAAGTCTGTTCGGTCGTTGGGACCTGCTCTCTTCAGAGAAAGACTGGAACAAGGATGCGGACGGTATGGCCGGAATGGTAGGTGCCGAATTTAAATTAGGTAAATACATCAAGTTAGCTCCTAACTTCCGGTTGTGGTCGCCGAAAACAGAAGGCGGCAAGACAGCCAGTTATGTATACCTGAATGCTTCGTTTGCGATTTAACTCAATGAATAACATAGATTTGTAACTTATATTAAATGTATAACACAATGAAAAAGTTTTATTTGCCTTTAATTGCTGGAGCGATGGCTTTGTCGTTTGCAGCGTGTGGTGGACAGAAATCAGCTAATGGTCGTGAATCAGTAGAACTGACAGGTGCAGGTGCTACATTCCCTTTGCCATTTTATAATATGTCTTTCGAAAACTACAATGCAACTTCTGGTGACAAGATTTCCTATGGTGGTATTGGTAGTGGCGGTGGTGTCCGCAACTTGAAAGACGGTATCGTAGACTTTGCAGGTAGCGATGCTTTCTTGAGCGACAAGGAAATGGCTGAAATGCAGCCGGTGGTACACATCCCGACTTGTATGGGAGCTGTCGTAATGGCTTACAACTTGCCGGATGTGGTTAAATTGAATCTTTCTGGTGACGTGATTGCCGATATTTATGCAGGCAAGATTACAGACTGGAACGATGCACGTTTGCAGAAACTGAATCCGGATGTACAGTTGCCGGCAAAGAAAATCATTCTGGCATACCGTTCAGATGGTAGTGGAACAACTTTCATCTTTACAGACTATCTGTCAAAGGTGAGCGAAAACTGGAAAAACACTTACGGTGCAGGTAAAACCGTGGATTTCCCGGTCGGACAGGCTGCCAAAGGTAATCCGGGCGTAGCAGGAATTATCGCACAGACTCCTTATTCATTAGGATATATCGGTTCTGAATATGCTTTTGCTCAGAAGATTCCTTACGCAAGCGTATATAACAAACGTGGTGAGCTGGTAGTACCTTCTACTGAAAGTATCTCTGCAGCTGCCGGTGACATTCCTCAGGATACTCGTTGTTCAATTACCGATGCAGATGCAGCAGGAGCTTATCCTATCAGCTGCTTCACCTGGTTGCTGATTTACAAGGAACAGCACTATGCAGACCGTTCTATGGAACAGGCAAAAGCTACTTTGGATTTGATGCAATATATGTTGAGCGACAGCGTACAGCAGACTACTGCTACCGTACACTATGCGCCGCTGCCTAAGAAGGCTATCGAACAGAGCCTTCAGAACCTGAAAGCTGTGACATACGATGGACAGCCGATTCTTAAATAAATAAGACAATAAGTTATGCAAGACAAACTGTTTAAAGTCTTACTTATCTTATCGGCTATTGTGATACCGGTCATTGGTGGGGGAATTATTTACTCCCTCACCGTTGACGCTTCCGGCGCTTTCGAGGAGTTTGGATTCTGGCATTTTATCTTCTCTGACGACTGGGTGACCACTGCCGGTAAAGAAAGTTATGGCGCTCTTCCTTTTATTACGGGTACACTGCTTACTACGGCACTGGCGTTGCTGATGTGTATTCCATTTTCACTTCCTGTCGCACTGTTCACCGGTGAGTATTTCCGTGGAAAGAAAATCGCAGCCGTTCTGGGTACAGTGATTGATTTGCTGGCAGGTATTCCTTCCATTATCTATGGCTTGTGGGGGTTCTATGTACTTCGTACCGTATTCATGCACTTGAACCTGTCTCCGCAGGGTTCCGGTATTCTGACTGCTGCGTTTGTGCTGGCCATCATGATTGTGCCGTATGCAGCTTCCTTGAGTGCCGAATTCATTAAGATGGTTCCTTCCGACTTGAAAGAAGGGGCTTATGCCATGGGAGCTACGCGTGCAGAGGTTATCAAGAGAGTGATATTCCCGATGGCGGGTTCCGGTATTTTCTCAGCCTATATTCTGGCTATCGGACGTGCGCTGGGTGAAACGATGACAGTGACCATGTTGATTGGAAATACCAACCAGATGCCGGACACACTGCGTACCACGGGTAATACCATGGCCAGTATCATTGCAAACCAGTTTGGCGAGGCAGACGGTTTGAAGCTTTCTTCACTGATTGCCATCGGTTTGTTACTGTTCCTGATTACGGCCATCATTAATATTATCGGAAAGATTTTGATTCGTCGTGCCCGTCACGTGTAATCTGCTAAAAAGATTTGTGCTTATGTTATATGGAAATAATATTAAGATACGTATCCTGAAAAGCCGCTTGCTTTATATTCTGGTTTGCGTATTGTCGGGTGTGACAGCGATTCCTTTGCTGGCGATTTTGGGAGAAGTATTGATTAAGGGTTGGAAACAGTTAGGCTGGTCGTTTCTCACCGAGCTACTCCGAATGCCTATAAGGCGATGATGGCCGCTTCTGCCGGAGAAGGCAATTCCGGGGGGAATTGCAAACGGAATTATCGGGAACCTTCCTGATGCTTCTGTTGGCTGCTGTAGTCGCTATCCCGGTAGGAATTCTGTGTGGTATCTGTCTGTCAGAATACAGAAAAAGCTGGTTTGCCGTGTTTGTCAGCTACCTGACCGACTTGCTTCAGGGTACTCCCTCCATCATTATCGGTATCATTACTTACATTTGGGTAGTTGTTCCGATGAAAGGTTATTCAGCCATTGCAGGAAGTGTGGCATTGTTCATTATGATGCTTCCGCTGATTATCCGTTCTACGGAAGAAACCATGAAGGTGCTTCCGGAAACCTTGAAAGAGGCCGGACTGGCATTAGGAGGTAGTTACTGGAGAGTAATGCTGAAGGTGATGGTGCCTTCTGCACTGGGCAGTATCTTTACCGGTATTTTGCTGGCCATCTCTCGTGTAGTCGGTGAAACAGCTCCGTTGATGTTTACTGCCTTGGGAGGAGCTGCTATCAGCTGGAACATGACCAAGCCGATGTCGGCTGTTCCTTTGCTTATCTGGGAGTTCTTCAACGACCCGAACTTGCAGAGCCTGATATGGGGAGCTTCTTTGTTCCTATTGACTTTTGTGTTATGTCTGAATTTATTAGCTAAACGAATTGCAAAGAAATGGAAAATATAAAGGATCCGATTCTTCAAATAAAAGATGTGTGTATATCATATACCAGCGACGTGATGGCTGTAAAGCATGTGTCGGCTGATATTGAAAAAAATACGATTACGGCCATCATGGGGCCTTCTGGATGTGGAAAGAGTACGTTACTGCGTGCCGTGAACCGCATGCACGAGTTGTACAAGAATATCCGTGTGACGGGAGAGATTTTACTGAATGGTGAAAATGTGCTTCAGATGCACCCGATGGAAGAACGTCGTCGCATTGGTATGGTGTTCCAGCGTCCGAACCCGTTCCCGACCATGAATATTTACGACAATGTGCTGGCCGGATATATCTTGAATGGTATTCATCTGTCAAAATCGCAGAAGGATGAGATTGTGGAACGTAACTTGCGCAACGTATGTTTGTGGGATGAAGTGAAGGACTCGCTGACAAAGCGTGGTACTTTCCTCTCGGGTGGACAGCAGCAGCGCTTGTGTATTGCACGTTCTCTGGCGCTTCAGCCGGACATTCTGCTTATGGATGAGCCTACTTCTGCTCTTGACCCGATTGCAACCAAGCACATCGAAGGGTTGATGGACCAGTTGAAAAAGAGGTGACTATCCTGATTGTGACTCATAACATGTCACAGGCTATGCGTATCTCCGACCGTTCCATGTTCATGTACATGGGTGAACTGATAGAGTATGATAATACGGAGAAAATGTTTAAAGATCCGGTTGACGAACGTACAAGAGCCTATCTG
>ENA-OPZN01000423-OPZN01000423.1-human-gut-metagenome-genome-assembly--contig:-NODE-423-length-13406-cov-2.008284_pt1 | contig 13406 bp, 16 predicted proteins | sample MGYA00242483_ERZ504503 | MGnify/ENA primary metagenome ERZ504503 (study PRJEB26092, sample SAMD00036285) | human gut metagenome | host: Homo sapiens | study: EMG produced TPA metagenomics assembly of... | reverse complement strand
AATCGGCAAATAGTCCCTAGCTACTCGTAAAAATCTTTGTCATAGCTGCGTATGCTAATGTCTAAATTTTGAAAAAGTCTGTGCTAAGACTTGCTGCGCTTCATCGGTTACCTCACAGGCAAGCATCAACTGTCTATGACTTAGTTCACTATTAAGCAAGACTCGATTACCGTCACTAAAAATGTAACGCTATAGAACGTTTTTCGTTGAATTTCACGAGCGCTGATAACACGTTCACGAATGGTTGCTGACGTTTCAGCATCACCAACAGCTTGTAATTCTTCATAAGTAGGTCTCGTTACATGAATCACCATATCGATTCTATCCAATAGCGGTCCCGATAAGCGTTTAACATAACTTTCAATTTGCCACGGTGTACAAGTACAAGTATGACCTTCACCACCATCATGCCAGCCACACGGACAGGGGTTCATCGCCATCAATAAAATGAAGCGGCACGGATACGAGAATGTACCATTGGCTCTCGAAATATGGATAACCCCTTCTTCCAAAGGTTGGCGCAAAACTTCCAGTACCGACCGAGAAAATTCCGGTGCTTCATCTAAAAATAAAACACCTTCATGACTCAACGTTAACTCACCGGGTTTCGGAATACTCCCACCTCCGGCCATGCCGGCCAACGTAATAGTATGATGAGGACTGCGAAATGGTCGTACCTGCATCAGGCCTTCCGTCGGCAATAAACCGGCCACACTATAGATGCGGCTGATGCTGAGCTGTTCTTCTTCGGTCAAAGGCGGCAATATGGACGGCATAGCTTTAGCCAGCATAGTTTTACCGGCCCCCGGCGAACCGGTAAGCAGTACGTGATGACCACCGGCGGCGGCTATCTCAAGGGCTTTTTTGGCTATAATCTGACCTTTTACCTCTGAAAAATCGGCCAGTCGCTGCAACGAATGAGTACCTTGTGTTGCGGGTTTTGCCATAATCTCCGGTATTTTCCCAAGAACCATAGCTACCAAATCTTTAAGGCTCGAAGCCACCACCACATCACCACCGAAACCATGCTTCATTTCGATACCATTATCCGGCGCGGTATACAGTTTTTGTATGTTTTGTTCTCTTGCACCGAGAGCCAATGCCAAAGCACCGGTCGTCCCTTTTAAACGTCCCTCTAAGGATAGTTCCCCAATAAATATCGTATTTTCAGCCAAATCCTCTCTTTGGTCGGTATTAAACGGAATAGCCTCCGAAGCCAATAAAACGCCCATAGCGATGGCTAAATCGAGGCCTGAGCCGTCTTTACGAATATCCGCCGGTGCTAAATTAATGACAATCCGTTTCATGGGAAACTCAAAGCCTGCATTGCGAATGGCCGCCCGAACCCGTTCTTTGGCCTCTCTTACTGCGGCCGTAGGCAAACCTACTATTTCAAAACAAGGCAATCCCCTTGCTATATCGACTTCAACGGTCACCACTTTGGCAGCCAAACCATATAAAACGATTCCTTTAGTTTTTGCATACATACCCTAACATCCCCTATAAACCTCGGCATCCCTATAAACACCGGCATTCCTATAACCCCCGGCATCCCTATAAATACGGCATTCCCTATAAATACCCGATGATTCCCATTTATTCAATAAAATAAGCTTTTATTTAACAAAAACAGCCTTTTAAATGGCGTATTTGAAATCGATCATTATGAAATACATAGACTTCAATAACATCAAAACGAACCGGTATATCCCCACTACTGTACTGCTCTAAATAAAGTTCCGTACTGCGTCGAATATGATTTTGCTTTAATGCTGTAACAGCCTCACAGGGAAGACCGTACTTCTTACTGCGCCGCGTTTTTACTTCTATGACAATCAAATTCCCGCTTTTTTGGCAATAATGTCTAACTCTCCATAACGAGTCCGCACATTACGGGCCACTAACTCATATTCATTAGAGCATAAATATTCACATGCTTTTGATTCCCCATACTGTCCCAATTCTTTGTTAGTTCAAAATATACAGCCTCCCGATTTCTATGTAACCAGATTCCATATGGTGCTCAATTATGGTTTCTCTTTGTCCAAAACATTGTATAGTATCTGTTTATTACCTTATCAGTTATTGAAGGAACTGTAAATCCTTGTACTTCAAACCTCTTTTTAAAATCGACCTTTCGTAGCAGCACACCACTTGACAAAAACCAATTAATTGTTCTATTCCATTTAGAATATTTATTCGTTTTTGAATATTAATCATTCAACTATTACGCAACTAAAGTTATACATAGAGAATGCAAAAAACCGGCCATAGGACCGGTTTTCCAACATAGGATTCTATTTACTTTTTGACGGATATTCAAAACCTACCATGCTTTTAATGGGTTCAAAACTTTTGCGGTGGAGCGGAGTTATGCCTTGCAATTCCAAGGCTTCTTTATGGAGCGGCGTAAAATAGCCCTTGTGAATGGCAAAACCATAACCCGGATATTCATCCTCCAAGGATTCCATATAACGATCGCGTGTTACTTTAGCCACAATTGATGCGGCCGCAATGGAAGCACTTTTAGAATCACCCTTAACGAGTGATTCTACAGGAACTGCAAGCTCCGGCAATGGCATAGCATCTACCAGGACTGCCTTCGCCGGCACCTTTAAGGTATTAATTGCTTCATACATAGCCGTCTGCGTAGCCCGATAAATATTGAGCTCGTCAATTTTTTCAGGACCATACGAAATGCAACTAACCGCAACGGCTTGGCGCATAATTTCATCATAAATAAGCTCCCGTTTATGCGGTGCAATCTTTTTAGAATCATTAAGGCCTTCGATTTGAGCATTTGGCGGTAAAATTACAGCAGCCACTGTAACCGGCCCCGCAATGGGACCGCGCCCAACTTCATCAACACCGGCCACTTCAAAAATACCTTCTTCATAGAGCTGTTTTCATACGTATAAAGTGCATTCAAACGCTGAAATTCCGCTAATTGCTTCTTCTGACGCATCACGTAAGCAGCGGCCAACTTACGAACCGAAGATCGGGAATCTTCCTGAGCCCACAAGAGAACATCAAACTCAAATTGAGTGGTTTCCAAAAGGGTTTTAATTTCTTTTACCGTTAGCCTCAAATTCATTCTTCGTCATGCTTAGTTTCGTCCTCTTTAGTTAACGGTTCTTCATTGACACTATCCAATGTTAAATTGCCAAGCTTCTGATTCCTATAATCGGTGAGCACAATGCGTCGCGCCTTGTCTAAATCGACGATACCGCCACTTACTAAACAACCGCGACGACGGCCGATATTTTCTAACAATGTATCGGCATCGCCTAACTCTTCCGGTTTTAATTTATAGCGTTCCGCTAATAAACCGGGTTGCGCTTCATTGACCTGATTAAGTAATTGTTTCATTACCGATTCAAGGTCATACACATCATCTGAAATAGCACCGGTCATAGCCAGCCGAGCAGCGGCACGCTGATCTTCCAATTTAGGCCACAATACGCCCGGCGTATCGAGAAGTTCCAAATCCTTACCGATTTTAACCCACTGTTGACCTCTGGTATGACCCGGTTTATCCGCCGTGCGAGTAGCGGCAGCACCGGCCAATTTATTAATCAAGGTAGATTTCCCTACATTGGGAATACCAAGAATGATAGTACGCACGGAACGGCTGCGAATGCCTTTATTCTTCCATTTGTCGATAATCGGCTGGGCCAGACGTTCAACAGCTTTGACTAACTGCTTATTCCCCTTACCGGTTTTGGAATCAATTGCCAATACGGTAGCACCTTGGCTTTCGAAATAAGCAACCCATTCTTTAGTTGCTTGCGGATTAGCCAAATCGGACTTATTTAACACGACGATATGTGGTTTTTGGCCCACTACTTCACTGATTACGGGATTGGCACTACTCCGTGGAATCCGAGCATCCAACAACTCGATGACAACGTCTACTTTTTTGACATATTCCTTTATCATGCGGGTGGCTTTCGCCATATGCCCCGGGAACCAATGTACGACCGGAAATATATCCTGTTTTGTATCTGCCATGGTATCGCCTCCTTTAAGCTTAATCGTTCATCTTTAACTGATTTTTATACACGTATCTTTATGCCACAGTAAAAAATAATAAAAAATATTCGTACGTTATATATCGCCTCAGTTTATATATACTGACATATAACGTAGCACACATGTATAATAATCAGAATATTTTAATTATGCAATTCGTGTAATTTTAATGCAGTGCTAACTAATTGCTAACTATTGGTCACTCATCACTCGCTAATTATTTACTCATCACTCGCTAGTTTTTCACTAACTATATTATAACATGCAAAAAATAAAGGGCTGCCAACGGCAACCCTTTATTTGTGAAATTAGCGTTTTTCGCGAATACGCGCAGCTTTACCAGTGAGATTACGTAAGTAATACAACTTAGCACGACGAACCACACCACGACGCATAACTTCGATTTTAGCCAAACGTGGGCTGTGAAGTGGGAATGTACGTTCTACACCCACACCGGAAGCAATACGACGAACAGTGAAAGTTTCACGAACGCTACCGCCTTGACGGTTAATAACCAAGCCTTCAAAAACCTGGATACGTTCACGTGTGCCTTCGACAACTTTTACGTGTACACGAACGGTGTCGCCGGCGCGGGAATGCAGGAATGTCTGCACGAAGCTGTTCTTGCTCAATTACGTTAATAATGTTCACTTTTTTTTCCTCCTTATTGTAGACATTCTTACCCATACCTCATAGGCAGCGGACTATCTCAAAATAACAGTACTATAATATCACATACTAACTATATATAGCAAGTCTATTTTTGTAAAATTTTTACTGCGGCCAACTATTTCCATCAGCCCTATATTTTCGCTACTTACGAATGACTTCAGCCCAATTAGAGTATGCCGAATAGTTTCATACCCCAATACGCCGCCCCAGAAGTGAATTAAGAAACTCACAACCGAAATAGCCAGGCCAACGCGCCACCACGTACCCTGCGGTACATAGCCGGCACCGAAGAAAATCGGCGTTACGCCGGAGCTGTAATGTGTCAACGTACAGCCCGGGCTGTTCATCAAACCAAATAACAAGATGGTAAACGGTAATAGGAGCCCCCATCGCCACCAAAATAGCCGCAAAAGCGGAGAACAAAGCGGTAATGCGAGCGGTGCCGCTGGCAAAGAAATATTGAGAATACACGAAAGCCGCTGATACAAAGAAAGAGGCCCAGAACCAGTCATACCCTTTCAGGAAGTTACTTACGAAATCCGCAAATACTGCAACAACGCCTAACTTACCAAGGAGCCCGGCCATACCGACGAGGGTACCCATCCAGATGAGTATATCCCAAGCCGTTTTTTCGCCCAATATATCATCCCACGTTAATGAGCCCGTCACAACACAGGCAAGAACGCCGATTAAAGCGACAGCCGTTGGATGCAATTTAGTCCAGATAGCCGTAGCCCATAAAATGATACAAGCCACAAAAATCAAAGCCACATAAATTTCACTCTTGGTGATAGGTCCTAACTTATCCAGCTCTTTTTGTGCCATCGCCGGTGCTTCCGGCGTCGCTTTAATTTCAGGCGGATAGATTTTATAAATGAACCACGGCATTAAAATCATACAAATCACACCGGGAATCACGCCCGCCTGAAACCATTCCCACCAGGAAATATCATAACCGAATAGCTTGGCCCCTAAGGAGGTAATCAATAAGTTACCGCTACAAGCCGTTAAGAAAATAGTAACGGTAATCGTATTAATGGTGTGAGCCGTAGTCATCAAAAGGCACCGATTTTGCGGGACGAGCTGTCGTGTGGATTGGATCCGAAGGACAGTGAAACATTTTGCACAATCGGGAAAATAATCCCGCCCCCCACGGGCCGTATTTGACGGCGTTGCCGGCGATATAATCAAATCTGCACAGGCTAACGCATAGGATAGCTTCAACGAACTGGTACCGAATAAATGAATTAAGGTATACGCAATCCGCTTGCCGAGGCCGGAATTAATGATGCCGCGGGAGAAAAATACAGCTGCCACGATGAGCCATACATTAGCTTCCGCGTAACCGCCCAAAGCTTGTACCATAGTGATAGATTTAGTCGCTACGGCAGCAACAACGCCAAAAATCGCCATAATCCCCGTAGGCCAGGGGCGCAGAATAAAGCCTGCAATAGTGGCTATAAAAATAGCCAACAATTGCCAACCTTCCGGCTTAATGGCCTCGGTGTGAGGTAAAAACCATATAACAAGCCCTACCAAAACGGTTAAGGCCGCTCGCATAAAAGTATTCATATTAACATCCCCAAATCATATAAATCTGCTCTCTCTTTCAGATTTATTCTAAATTTTTTAAGTACTTATATCTTGTTTTGAACGTGTTCAATTTGATATTGTAATTTAGTTTTATTTTAAAGTACTTACATCCCCGATAACAGCCATGGATTCATAGGCCAAACGCACTAATTGTAAACGATTGGCTTTAACTGCTTCATCGTCTACCATAACCATAACATCTTCAAAGAATTTGTTAATAGCCGGTACCAAGGTTTCAGGAATAGCTACTACTTTATCATAATCCTTGTTTTCAAGGGCTGTTTGTGAATTTTCATAAGCAAGAACCGCTTCTTTGAATAATGCTTTTTCAGCTTCGTCACTGAATAACAAATCATCCACAGCCTTATAGCTTCGTTTTTAACCAAGTTATACATACGCGTATAAGCCTGAACGAGTTCTACATTTTCATCGATACGATGAGCCATAATAGCTTTAACAAGGCCGTCAGCCTGAGTTACGGTAACAGTCGGATTGGATAATACCAATTCAATAACATTGTGCGGCACTTCATGATCGAGGTAAATATTTTTCAAACGAAGGGCAAAGAAGTTATTCAACTGTCCTACGATTTCATCGTGTTTAGCTTCCGGAACGCCTAACAATGTTAAATCCTGGCGCCATAACGGTTCTAAAGAAACATTCCAAGCACTATTGCTTAAAATATTCAATACGCCGATAGTCTGACGACGAAGTGCATAAGGGTCCTGGGAGCCGGTTGGAATTAAGCCGCGGCTGAAAGTAGCCACAATATTGTCAACTTTGTCGATAATGCTGAGCACTTTACCGGCCGGAGTTTCAGGCAAAATATCGCCGGCAAAAACGTGGCAAATATTGTTCAAAAATAGCTTCCGCCACTTCACCGGATTCACCGTCGAGCAAAGCATATTCTTTACCGATAATGCCCTGTAATTCAGTGAATTCAGTTACCATGCCGGTTGTTAAGTCCGTTTTTGCCAATACGGTAGCTCGTTCAAGTTCAACCATGGCGTCTTCACCAAGGCCGCAAGCTTCACCGAATTCAGCACCTAAGGCTAATAAACGTTCAGTTTTATCAGCTAAATTACCGAGACCTTCTTGGAATACGATTTTCTTAAAGGCCTTCAGAACGATCGGCCAAGGCTTTTTTTACGATCTTCATTAAAGAAGAATTTAGCATCGTCCAAACGAGCACGCAATACGCGTTCGTTACCGGCTGTTACCACATCAAGACTATGGCTGTCGCCATTGCGAACGGTAAGGAACATTGGCAATAATTTACCGTCTTTGGATACCAATGGGAAATAACGCTGATGGTCTTTCATCGGCGTAATAACCGCAGCATCCGGCAATGCCAAGTAACTTTCATCGAAAGTACCGCAAAGAGCTGTCGGATATTCTACCAAGTATAAAACTTCTTCCAATAAATCGTCGTCCCATACGATGGTAGCATTTTTAGAATCAGCCAAATCATGAAGTTGTTTACTAATCATGTCACGGCGTTTTATCTTGATCCACGATAACAAAGTTATCTTCCAAGTTTTTGATATAATCAGCCGGATGCTGTACAAGCACACCGCGTTTCACCTAAGAAACGATGGCCACGGCTGAAGTTGGAGGAACGAACACCGGCAAATTCCACCGGAATTACGGCGGTCGCCAATAAAGCCAAAATCCAACGAACCGGACGAATGAATTTATCATCCAAATCGCCCCAATGCATAGATTTAGGGAAACTTAAACCATAATTAATTCAGGCAAGATTTGTGTGAAAATATCCATAGCTTTAACACCGGCTGTTTTGGTTTCAGCGTAAATATAACCGTCTTCTACTACTAAGTCGGCTACATCAAGGCCTTTACCGCGGGCAAAGCCGATAGCGGCTTTTGTCGGATTGCCATCTGCATCATAAGCGATAGCTGCGGAAGGTCCTTTATGGCGTTCGCTCAATTCTTCGGACATATCCGCTGCACCATCAACCATTAAGGTAATACGGCGTGGTGTGCCCATAGTGCGAATCACTTCATATTTTAAATGATGTTCCTGCAATTTAGTTTCCGTTAAGGATTTAAGCTGTGCTAAAATGCCGGGCATGGCGCCGGCCGGTATTTCCTCAGCACCAATTTCAAATAATACATCTTCAGCCATATTACTTATCTCCTTTCAAGAGTGGGAACCCTAATTCTTCACGTTTATCCAAGTATGCCTGAGCGCAAATACGAGCAAGACTGCGTACACGACCGATGAAAGCGGTACGTTCGCTGATACTGATGGCGCCGCGAGAATCTAATAAGTTAAACGTGTGCGAGCATTTTAACACATAGTCGTAAGCCGGCAAAATATAGCCTTCTTCACAAATGCGTTTAGCTTCTTTTTCATACATTTCAAACAAAGTGAATAACATATCCGTATCGGCTAAATCGAAGCTGTAAGCAGACTGTTCCACTTCATTAAGATGCCAAATATCGCCATACGTTACATTTTCATTCCATTTCAAATCATACACGTTTTCTACGCCCTGAATATACATAGCCAAAACGTTCCAAACCATACGTAATTTCTACAGATACCGGTTTTACATCGATACTGCCCACTTGTTGGAAGTAAGTAATGCGTTACTTCCATGTCCGTCGAGCCAAACCTTCCCACGCCCGAGACCCCCAAAGCGCCTAAAAGTTGGCGATTCCCAGTTGTCTTCTACGAAGCGGATATCATGGTCTTTCGCATGAATCCCCAAAGTTTCCAAGCTTTTTAAATACAACTCCTGAATATTTTCAGGCGATGGTTTAACGATAACCTGGAATTGATGATGTTGGAACAAACGGTTTGGATTGTCACCATAACGGCCATCCGCCGGACGACGGGATGGTTCCACATAGCAAACGGCCCAAGGTTCAGGTCCGATAGCGTGTAAAAAAGTCGCCGGGTTCATTGTACCGGCCCCTTTTTCCATATCATAAGGCTGTTGTAAAATACAACCTTGCTCTGCCCAGAATTTTTGCAGATTTAAAATTATTTCTTGAAATGTCATGTTCGTTCCTCCTAACATGGTGGCCCTTTAGGACACTAACTTCTGTTACCATACCAATTCCCGTTTATATTGTCAACCAAAAACATATGTCCTCGGTCAAAAATTTGCTTATATAGTAATAATTATATGCGTAACTTACTAACTATTATTAAAGCCATTGCTAATCAAAAGCTTTCGCCTTCATTTCAATGTAAGAATCGCAAAGAACTGAGTTCTTGCCCCAACTGTATCGTTGTATAGGCAAAAAGCGCACGCTCCAAACTCGCGCCACAATGTACGGGGCAATTGAACCGATGTGGTATCCTGCCAATCATAGAGCAAAATCTGCCCTATCGCATCTTGCGCCGTTCGCGACAAAGTAAAGCCAGTTGTGTCTGTGAATTCTTTGACAAACCGAGCTACCCCGTCCGCCTGTTGATAGGCTTTAGCGGATGGCACAAAGCCGGCCAGACTAAGTAGTTGCCAACCCAGTAAGATAACGGCTAACGGCACCGGCTTCGTACGAATTAACTCCGAAAATCGCACAACCAAAGTATAAAGATTTATATCTCGTTCTTCCGCAGCAAAGGCGGTGCTGATAAACTCCCCCGCAAAGGCAGCATAGCAAATGCTGTCTAAATCGGTTTCGATGGAGCGAACTAAATAACGACCGTCCAGTTGCTGTAAATCGTAATACTCACCATTCGGCAATAAGGTAATATACACCTGACTGAAAGGCTGTAAATAACCGGCATTTTTAAGCGTCTGCCAACGCCGTTGCGGGATGGAGCAATGAAGAATACCACGTTGTTTTGTCAAAAACGTTACTACTGAATAGGTCTTGCGTTTACGGCGATATAAGACCACCGCATCACAATTTATCGTATTTTGACCTTTCATAGGGTATTACTCCTTTTCCTTATCCTGCTCCTTAGGCTCAGCTTCAGTCTCTTCTTCAACCGGTGGTACCGGTGCCGCTTTGAGACGGGCAATGCGATACCCTTGCATTTCTGTAACGGTGAAAACATAACCGGAAAGCTCAACCGTATCGCCTACAACCGGCGTACGTTCCAGCATACCGAAGATATAACCGCCGATAGTATCTTCTTCCGGCTCATCGAAGTCAACATGCATAGCATATTCCACTTCGTCCACAAGGACTTTGCCGTCAAAATCGAAGGTGCCGTCATCATTGATGACTACAGCCGGTAAATCTGTTTCATGCTCATCTTTAATGTCGCCAACGAGCTCTTCGATAATATCTTCGAGGCAAACAAGACCCACCATACCGCCGTATTCATCAACTACAACAGCCTGATAAATTCGACGGGTACGCATATATTGTAAGAGTACGGAAAGCTTCATGACTTCCGGTACGGTCAAAATATCGCGACGAACTAAGCGTAAATCTTTCCGAGCCTTTTCTTTTTGCTCCATTAAATCCTTAATATGAACAAGGCCGATTACATGATCCTTATCTTCCATACAAAGGGGATAACGGGTATGACTTGTTTCAGAAATAATTTTTAAGGTTTCTTCAAAGTCATCTTCCACGTAGATGCAATCTACATCTTGACGAGGAATCATAACTTCACGAGCCATGCGCTCCACAAAGTCAAATACATTATCGATAAGCTCGCCCTCCACATGGTCAAGCTTACCTTCCGAATGAGATCGGTTAACCATCATACGAATTTCTTCTTCCGTATGCACTAAGTCCAGTTCGTTTTTGTACAACGTGCCGAAGCTCTTTAAGAAGATAGCGCTCACTTTTTCCGCCACCCATACTAACGGTGTAGCTATAAAGCCTACGCCCATAACTATCTTGGCAGTCCAACGGATATAGCGAATCGGGAAAGATAAACCCAATGCTTTAGGAATAATTTCACCGAAAGTCAGGATGGATAACGCAATCAAGGCTATCACTATAAAATCGATAATACCGGCCAGCCAATCAGTTTCGACCTCAAACAATCGCTCCCAATCTGCAATAAACGGTGCTATCAAAGCACTGCCAACGCCGGCAAGGAGTACGATAAAAAACAGAATCAAAAATTGCGCCGTATTAATAAACCGAGCCGGTCGTTTATACAAATTTCGCAAATACGCTTTGGCCACTTCACTTAAATCTTCAATATCATCCAAATGCTCTTCACTGAGCCTTGCGAATGAAAATTTTGCCAAAACTAAAATATTAATCATTACAATACAAACTACGGCCAACCCTATCAATAATATGGCGGCCCCTAGGGGGGTATCTATACCAATCATTCCTTTCTATTCATAACCAAATTCAGACAACATGCCTGATTTGTTGCGCCAATCCTTTTTAACTTTTACCCATAAATCGAGGTAAACTTTGGTGGCCAATAAGCGTTCTACATCCGTTCTCGCTTCAGCCCCTAATTCACGCAACATATTTCCTTTTTTACCGATTATTATACCCTTTTGCGAGTCCCGTTCGCAATAGATAGTTGCACGAATGTAAGTGGTGCCGTCGGGACGTTGTTTCATCTCATCTACATCAACAGCGATAGCATGCGGAATTTCTTCACGCGTTTTAAAATTTTTTTTCACGCACAATATCGGCAATATAAGACGTTCCGGCTGATCCGTAATCATATCTTCCGGGAAGTACTGCGGACCTTCCGGTAATACTTTTCCAATACGTCCAATACTTCATGGATATTATCCTTTTCAAGGGCAGAAATAGGAATAATCCCTTCAAAGGGATATAAATTCTGATATTCTACGATAGTTTCCAAAATTTGTTCTTTGGACAAAGTGTCAATCTTATTGATTACCAAGAATACCGGTACATCCACATTCTTAAGCTGTTCGATGATGAAATTGTCCCCGGGCCCGCGTTTTTCATTGCCTGCCACCAAGAATAAAACGGCTTCTACTTCTTTTAGCGAGTCTACGGCCGCTTTTACCATGAATTCACCCAATTTGTGTTTCGGCTTATGAATCCCCGGCGTATCCATAAACACAATCTGTTTTTTCTCATCCATGTACACACAAACGATGCGATTACGCGTCGTCTGCGCTTTATCGGAAACAATCACAATTTTATCGCCAATGAGCGCATTGATTAATGTGGATTTGCCCACATTCGGACGCCCTACCACTGCTACAAAACCGGATTTAAAATGTTTATCTTTATTCATTATATGGTGCATCCTCCCGCACATAACCTAAATTGCCCAATACGAACTCTTCTTCGCGGCGCATTTCCGCTTTATCTTCATCCGTCATATGATCATAACCCAAAATATGTAAACAACCATGAACTGTTAAATATGCCAATTCCCGTTCAAACGGATGGCCGTATTCTTCAGCCTGTTCGGCTGTTCGTTCCAAGGAAATAATCAAATCGCCAATCAAATGAGTTTCCACTTCCATATCAATTTCGTCCCCTTCATTGAGGGCAAAAGACAAGACATCGGTTGGACGGTCGATGCCGCGATACTCTTTATTGAGCTGATGGATTACTTCATTGTTACAAAGTAATACACTGAGCTCTTCTTCATCGCTGAGACCATATACTTTCGCTCACTTCGCCGCAAACTTTTTTGAATAATTTCTTCAATTCGTTCAAGTGTTTCACCATTTAAATATTCTTCCCCACATTGAGAACACTTTTCACAAGGAACATTCTTGATAATGATATAGCATCCCTGATAATCAGTCATGTAAGTTGTTGTAGAAGATTCAATATTACCTTTGCAGTAAAAAACAAGTCATTATGCATTCTCCTTTCTGGTTTTGAAATCAGATTCCCATTTATCAAAACTGGGGAAATAAGCTGTTATAAGGAACAAATCCGATTCGTGATTTCCGATGACTACATGAAGATATTTATCTTCGATGCTCATCCCCAGAATTAAACAACTGGGGTAAGGATAATCATCTGGATATTGTTCGATGATTTCTCCATTCATAATACAGGCTATTACATCTTTTAAGAATATCCTACGCTGTTCCAGCCTTTTAGCTGCGTGGAGTGTAATACGAATGTTTTTAGGTATACATAGTTTACGCAATTCCAATATATCTAATGCCATATCATTCCTCCCATTTTGAATCATCATTCATAATA
>ENA-OPZN01000422-OPZN01000422.1-human-gut-metagenome-genome-assembly--contig:-NODE-422-length-13442-cov-1.847390_pt1 | contig 13442 bp, 17 predicted proteins | sample MGYA00242483_ERZ504503 | MGnify/ENA primary metagenome ERZ504503 (study PRJEB26092, sample SAMD00036285) | human gut metagenome | host: Homo sapiens | study: EMG produced TPA metagenomics assembly of... | reverse complement strand
CGATAATATTTCTTTCCATCAATGGTTGTTTCCTTTGGAGCACCATTTCACCTTTTCTGGCTTTGCCGTTGGACTGGAAATAATACCATCTTCCATTTTCAGACTCCCCGGAAAGATCCTTTGAAACACTTCCCTCTGCCGGACGTTTCTTTCCATCACTTTCCAGAAAATACCATCCACTTCTGGTATAACCTTCCGAACCCTTTCCCAGATAATAAATATCTCCGTTCTCATAATGCCAGCCGGTACGCATCCGTCCATCGCTGTCAAAACAATACTTGCCTTTTCCTATGGTCTTCCAGTCATTCTTCTCCACTTTTCCATTCCGGTTCAGATAATACCAGCCGGATTTCATGGATCCATCATTTTCATCCACATAGATCCAGGCATCCTTTGTCATACTGCCATCTTCTCCGGCATAGTAAGTACCGTCAACCCATACATTCTTCGCCAGATCTCCGTTTTCATCCAGATAATAGGAAACTCCCTGGGAAGTTTTCCACTGATTTTTTACATAAGAGCCATTGCTGTCCACATAATGGGCCGCACCGTCCTCATTGACCCAGCCTTTTTCTGCTGCCATAACAGAAATGGGAACCGCTGCGGTGATCATCGTTCCCACAGCCAATGCCCTGATCCAGTTTTTCATCCAAACGTTTCTGATCTCTCATATCTACCCCTCCTGAAAATCGGATATAATTCTATCCTTCGGATGATTATATTTTATCAGATAATTAATGCAAATACATGAATTAATTTTGAATATTTACATAACAATTCCTTAAACATATTACATATTTATGTCTGACACTGTTTCCGGAAGGCGTCCGTACAATTTTGCCATTCTCCGGCACTGTTTCAAAACATCCCCGGTTATTTCTCCCGGCAGCAGTCTCCATTTCCAGTTTTTTCCAAGTGTGGAAGGCTCATTGATCCGGGCCTCTGCCCCAAGTCCCAGATAATCCTGAACCGGTATCACTGCCAGCTTTGCCGGACTTGCCATAGCCAGGCGGATGAACTCCCAGTGCATCTCCTTCTTTGGTGTATGGCGACAGCCCATGTATTCCCTTGCAAAGGACTTATTTCTACGGTTCATGTTCTCATCCAGCCACCAGTCTCTCATTATTCATGGGTTCCTGTATACACAATACAGTTTTCCTGGTATTTATGAGGCAGGTAATCGCTGTTTTCTGAATCATCAAAGGCAAATTCCAGTACCTTCATTCCCGGGAAGCCGCTTTCTTTTAACATCTCATGGACTTCCGGTGTCAGAAATCCCAGATCTTCCGCAATGATCGGCAGTTCTTCTTTTTCAGACTCTTTTTCAACCGGGCAAACAGATCCAGTCCCGGTCCCTTTTCCCAATGTCCAAACTCAGCGGTAGGATCTCCATAAGGAATGGAATAATAAGCCTCAAAACCTCTGAAATGATCCACACGCACCACATCATACAGCTTCAGGCTGTATTCCATACGCTTGATCCACCAGCTGTAATGATCTTTCTTATGATATCCCCAGTCATACAACGGATTTCCCCAAAGCTGGCCTGTTGCTGAAAATGCATCCGGTGGGCAGCCGGCCACTGCCTTTGGCAGACATTCCTCATCAAACTGGAACAACTCCGGATGAGCCCAGCTGTCAGCCCCGTCAAAGCCACATAGATAGGGATATCCCCAATAATGCGGATACCATTTTCATTGGCATAAGCCTTTAAGTGGCTCCACTGTTCATTAATTCAATCTGCTGGAATTCATAAATCCGATCTCATCTGCCAGCATTTTTTTATATTTCTCTACTGCCGCAGGCTTACGCAGGCGGATATCTTTATCCCATTTGTTCCAGCTGGCACTTTTAAAATGATCTTTTACTGCCATATAAAAGCAGTATTCTATGGTTTCAGGATCCAGCTTAGACTTAAGGAACTGATGATGGTCTTTTTTTCCACCGTTCATAAGCCTTTTTTCAGTACCTTAAACCGCGCTTTGTATATTTTATCGTTAAGCAATATACCGGTCATCATCACCAAAATCAGCCTCTTCACACTCATCTTCTGTAAGAAGACCTTCTCCGACCAGCTGCTCCAGATCAATAAAATAAGGATTTCCAGCAAATGCAGAAAACGCCTGATAGGGCGAATCCCCAAACCCGTAGCCCAATGGAAGGATCTGCCAGAAGCTCTGTCCGCCTTCCTTTAACTGATCTACAAATTCATAAGCTTCTTTTGAAAAACAGCCAATGCCATACTTAGATGGCAGACTGGCGATTGGAAGAAGCATGCCGCATTCTCTCATATTATTTATCCCCTTTTGCTTAAAAGTACATGTACCCGTAAAATCTTTCCTGTACTTGCCTTTCATTTATACTTATACCTTAGTGTAGCACATTTCCCCTTCTCCTACAACAAAGGCGAAGACTCTCCTGACACCCCTGCTGCAGCTTCCTGCTCTTCCCGGTACTGCCTGGGCGTCACGCCAAACTTCCGGCGAAACAACCGGTTAAAATAAGACAGATTTTCAAACCCGCATTTTAATGCGATCTGGGTCACATTTTCCTCTGTCATTTTCAGATATTCCCCGGCTCTTGTCAGCCGGTAATCATTGAGATACTGGATAAATGGCATCCCCGCATACTGCTTAAAATACTTCATAAAGTGGGACTCACTGTAAAAGCACAGCTCTGCCGCCTGCCTGATCGTAATCTCTTCCCCAAAATGTTCCCGGATGTACTCCAGTATCCCCTTGATTTTCTCTCTTGCATGTCCCGGCTTCTTCTCTGTAAACAAGATGCCTCTGCCATAAGCATAATACAAAACAAAATAACTGACCCTTGACCGCCAGCTGATACCCATTACCACGTATCTCCGAAAAACGGTCCAGCTCCTGTATCACCTTTCCAAACACTTCATGATCCGGCTGATTTCTTTGTATCAGGACCGGATTTTTCGCCTGCCCTTCCTGAAAGCGGTTTCAAAAAATGTACGGTACAGCCGTCTCCATTCATCCCCATCAGCATAGGAAGGCGGAAAATGATATTTTCGTACTCCATTCTCTCACCATTCCCACAGGAGATCGCATGAAGTTGTCCCGGAAAACAGCCAGTAATGTCTCCGTTCCCGTCCACAGGATAAGACACTGTATCCACTGTGATCCGCCCCTTTCCCTTCTTCACCGGACAATAATTTCATTTCTTCATGCCAAGTGAAGAAGCCACATGGGAGAAATCTACCGGGATCGAGCAGGGATAAATATTAAACGGAAACTCTCTTTTTCCATGTTCCTTTATTTCATGGTACCCCCGGTTCATTTTTCTCTCCTCCTTCCGTTATCCTGTTATTTTTTTATTTATTTTCCATTTCTTTATCATGTTTCTATATTTTTTACATTTTTGATAGTATTGTACTATAATATACTGGCATTCTACAAGACGGAAAAAGATTTATTTTCTATAATAAACACATAAAAACACAGAAAATGAAACGGGCCAGATATTGGCATATCACCACAGAAAGGAAATGGATTTCATGGTTGAACATACAATGACAAAAGAAACATTAAAAAACAGACTGACTGCCCTTTGCGGCAAAGAGATCTCTGCCTGCTCTGAAAAAGAGCTTTATACCGGACTTTTATCTCTGGTCCAGGAAATGGCAAAGGACAAAGAGTCCAATCTGGGAAAGAAAACACTGTATTATATCTCTGCCGAGTTTCTCATCGGCAAACTTCTGTCCAACAACATGATCAATCTGGGAATTTACGATACTGTAAAGAAACTTCTGGAAGAAAATGGAAAATCCTTAAGTGCAGTAGAGGAGACCGAGCCTGAGCCATCTCTTGGAAACGGCGGTCTGGGACGTCTGGCTGCCTGCTTCTTAGACTCCATTGCTACTCTGGGCTTAAACGGTGACGGAGTTGGTTTAAATTACCATTTCGGTCTTTTCAAACAGCTGTTTAAAGACAACAAACAGGCAGAAGAACCAAATCCTTGGATCGAGAATACTTCCTGGCTGACAAAAACAGATGTAACCTATAAAATTCCATACAAAAACTTCACCCTTACATCCCGTATGTACGATATTGAAGTTACCGGCTACAACAACCGCACCAATAAGCTCCACCTGTTTGATGTGGAAACTGTAGATGAAAGCATTGTAGAGGACGGCATTTCCTTTTGATAAAGACCGACATTGCAAAGAACCTGACTCTCTTCCTCTATCCAGACGACAGCGACAAAGAAGGACGCATCCTGCGTATCTACCAGCAGTATTTCATGGTAAGCAATGCCGCAAGACTGATTTTAGACGAAGCCATTACCAAAGGTTCTACCCTTTATGACCTGGCTGACTATGCCGTGATCCAGATCAACGACACCCATCCAACTATGGTCATCCCGGAACTGATCCGCCTGCTGACTACTGAGCACGGTATGGAAATGGACGATGCCATTGAGATCGTAAGCCACTGCTGCGCATACACCAACCATACGATACTGGCAGAAGCACTGGAAAAGTGGCCGGTAGAATTCTTTAAAGAGGCAGTTCCACAGCTCCTTCCTATTATGGAGGTCCTGGATGATAAGGTACGCCGCAAATTCGATGATCCATCTGTTTATATCATCGATAAAATGATCTGGTGCACATGGCACACATTGACATCCACTATGGCTTCAGCGTAAACGGTGTTGCCTCCCTTCACACTGATATTTTAAAAGAAACTGAATTAAACAACTTCTACAAGCTTTATCCTGAGAAGTTCAATAACAAGACCAATGGTATTACCTTCCGTCGTTGGCTGCTCCACAGCAATCCGGAACTAACTAATTTCATCACTGAATTTATTGGAGACGGATTTAAGAAAGACGCAGAAGAATTAAAGAAATTAGATACACCAGTTATCACCAAAAATTTAAAACAGCTTTACCGCCTGTTAGACATTAAGGCACAGAAAAAAAGCAGAGCTGGCTAAATATCTGGAAGAGACCCAGGGCATTACTATCAACCCGGACTCCATTTTCGATATCCAGATCAAACGTCTCCATGAGTACAAGAGACAGCAGATGAACGCCCTGTATCTCATCCACAAATATTTAGAGATCAAAAAAGGCAAAAAGCCAACTACACCGATCACTGCCATCTTCGGGGCAAAGGCAGCACCTGCCTACATCATTGCCAAGGACATTATCCATATGATCCTCTGCCTGCAGCAGATCATTGACAAAAGATCCTGAGGTAAAACCATACTTAAATGTAGTATGGTAAACAATTACAATGTCACTCTGGCAGAAAAAACTGATCCCCGGCCTGCGACATTTCCGAGCAGATCTCCCTTGCTTCCAAAGAAGCCAGCGGAACCGGAAACATGAAATTCATGTTAAATGGTGCCGTAACCCTTGGAACTGATGACGGCGCCAACGTAGAGATCCACGAACTGGTAGGCGATGACAATATCTACATTTTCGGTGATTCCAGCGAAACAGTCATCGAGCGCTACAAGAAAGCCAACTACTGCTCCAAAGACTACTACGATGCAGACCCGGCTATCAAAGAAGCTGTTGATTTCATCATCAGCAAGAAAATGTTAGCCGTAGGCGACAAAGAAAACCTGGAACGTCTGTACAAAGAACTGTTAACCAAAGACTGGTTCATGACCTTCCCAGACTTCAAATCCTACTGCGAAGCAAAAGAAAAGGCTTTCGCCGACTACGAAGACCGCACCTTATGGGCGAGAAAAATGTTAGTCAACATCAGCCAGGCCGGATATTTCTCCTCTGACAGAACGATCGGGGAGTATGACCGGGATATATGGAAATTAAGATGATCCTGGATTTTATGATACCAGGGCCAAAGATACTATGTTCAAAAAATATTATGTTCAAAAATACTATGTTCAAAAGGTCAGAAAAACCTCCTGCAAGCAAGTTTGCAGGAGGTTTTTAGACTTTAGCCCCGCCAAAAAACATGGTAATGGCTGTGATCTGGCTCATTTCATATTATTTTGCAATTCACGGATCAATTCTTCCATTACGATCGGCTTGGACATAAATCCATCCATACCACATTTCAGCGCTTTCTTTCTGTCTTCGTCAAAAGCATTGGCAGTCATTGCAAGGATCCTGATCTTTGCCAGTGCCGGATCCTCCAGTGCCCGGATCTGCTCCGTGGCCTCATATCCGTTCATTACAGGCATCTGAATATCCATAAGCACCAGATCATAAGTGCCTGGTGCTGAATTCTTCACTTTCTCCACTGCCACTGCTCCATTTTCCGCTATATCAACCAGGAATCCATATTGTTTAAGAATCTCCTCAGCAATTTCACGGTTTAACTCATTGTCTTCCACAAGCAGTATACATCTGCCTCTGAAATCGGAACCTGTTTCCGGAAGGATACAGTTCTCTGCCCCGGTCTGCTTCTGGCCGATAGCAGTCATCAGTGTCTCTCTGATATCTGACATAAACAGCGGTTTTGCGCAAAATGCATTTACTCCTGCTGCTCTGGCTTCTACTTCAATATCTGACCAGTCATAAGCAGTCAGGATAATGATCGGCGTATCATCGCCCAGACTGCGGATCTGACGGGTGACTTCAATGCCATTCATATCCGGCAGACGCCAGTCAATGATATAAGCATGGAATGCATCCCCCAGTTCCATAGACTGCCGCGCACGAAGAACGGCCTCCTTACCGGAAAGTGTCCATTCCGAACGCATTCCAACCTTCACAAGCATCTTAGTCACACTGTCACAGGTATTAAAATCATCATCTACAACCAATGCCTTAAGGTCTTCCAGCTCTGCGATCTTCTCTATGCTGCGCTGCTCTGACTGGATCCGCAATGGCAGACGGACTATGAATTCAGTTCCTTTGCCCTGCTCTGTCCGAACTTCAATCGTTCCCCCCCATCATATCCACAATATTCTTGGTAATTGCCATGCCAAGTCCTGTCCCCTGAGTCCTGCTGACTGTGGAAGTCCGCTCCCGTTCAAAAGGAGAAAAAGATCCTCTGTATAAATTCCTGGCTCATACCGATCCCGCTATCCTTTACCCGGATCTCATACAGCCCACTGCCCTTTTTCGTCCCTGGAAACTGCTTCAGCCGGACAGAAACGGTTCCCCCCTGCAGGCGTAAATTTGATCGCATTAGACAAAAAGATTCAGCAGCACCTGGTTCAGTCTGGTTTTATCACAATAAACATCCTCATCTGTAACATCCATGGCATCCATATAAAGCTCCAGCTGCTTCGCATAGATATGTCCACTGATGATCGTCTTCAGATCATGAAGCATATCAGACAGACTGACCTCGGTTTCTTCCAGATGGATCTTTCCGCTCTCAATACGGCTCATATCCAGTACATCATTGATCAGTGAAAGCAGATGGTTGCTGGATGAAAGGATCTTTCCCAGATAATCCCTGACTTTTTCCTTATTATCAATGTTGCTTACAGCCAGTGTAGTAAAACCGATAACAGCATTCATTGGCGTACGGATATCATGGGACATGTTGGAAAGGAATGTACTCTTTGCCCGGTTGGCAGTTTCCGCAGCGCGGACTGCCTCATAAAGGGCCTGGTTCATTTCTTATCAACGGTACGGTCAGACATAACTAGGATATATTTCTTTTTTCCGTTTACCTCACTGCCCATTGCAATAATATGAAACCAGCGTTGTTCCCCTGTTTTCTGGTGAACATATTCAAAATCCCATTCCTGCTGCTCATTTACCTGGATCTCTTTCAGATAATTCTTCTTTGGATCTTCACAATCTTCGGAATGCAGTTTTCCCAAGACGCTAATATCCTTTTGGATCTGTTCTACTGTAATGCCCAGCAGTTTTTCCACATTGGGACTTACATAATCTGCCTTATATGTTTTTGCATCCAGCATCAGAAAACGTCATCTACACTCATGGACAGCTTTTGAAACAGCTCATCCCTATAGAGGATCTCAACATCCCTTCTTTTCAGGCTTATCCTGTTCTTTTGGAGGATCAGTTCAATAATAAAGACAGCAAAACCGAACACTATGGTTCCTCCAAGGAGCATAGTCCGAAGCTGCAGGGAATTCATGCTGGCATTGACTATATCAGCCTGGACAAGTCCCAGAAATATCCAGTCCTGGCATTCCGAGCTTCCATAAACCAGATAGTAATTACTTCCATCCAGATTTACCAGCATCGTATCTGTACGTCTCTCTTTAAATTTCTCTGAAAGTTCAAGGATCTCCTTTTCGGAAATATTAGAATGCTCTCTTAAAACACCAAAGAAATTATACACGGTTCCCCATGCCTCAAAGGAATGATCGATGACAACACGGCCATCTGGATGAACCACATAACTCTTGGCATTTCCATTAAAAGCAGAGATATCCAATACATCTACTATATCAGCGTTTTCATATGCAATGGCAATTGCATCATATTCAAAACCCTGATAGCTTCCATGAGACTGGGGGCTGGCAAATACAAGCATCTGTTGTTTTCCGGGAACTACTGCATTTGTTATGATATCCTCCCCCAGCGTGATCTTATCTTCAAGATTTTCCTGTAATCCAAGATACCCGGCTTCACCTGTTAACATCTTATAGTTGCCGTCAGCTGACAGAAAATAGAAATATAAAAAACCGGCCTCTTCCTGGGCTTTATCTATATAATCACGGATCTCGCTTTCATCAGAAACCTTCTTCAGATACTCCCCCCACATATGAAGATAGGTCAGATTTTTATTTGCCAGTTCATTTAACACATTATTTGACTGATGAAAAACCTCCGTCAAATGGGAAGCACTTTCCTCATAAACCGTTTTCGACACAAACTTAAAATACCGGAAAGCAGTCAAAACGATCCCAATGAAGAAAACAATAAAGACAGCTATCCTTAATCGTTTTCCCATGAAAAAGTTCTCTCTGCCTGTATTACGATTTCCAATATTCATTCTTCTCACCTCAGAGTAATGTAGTCTTCAGGCTCTGCAAGAATAACATTACCCTCCGAAATATGTCCTGTCCAGGTATCTTTCACAGAAATATCTTCACTGTCAAATACAATATTTTTACCTGCAGGATCAGCTTCCATGTGTCGCGGTATTGCCAGACAGGTTACAGTAAACCTGTCATTGTCCCCAACTGCTTTTCCATTCTTTGTAACTTTATCCAGCGTATAGCCATCGTCATTTTCCCTAACCTTCACAGAAATGCCGCTGACCACAGGCAGAGAGCCCCTGTTAAAGGGAATGAGACCTCCCTCATAGCCTTCTACAAAGTTTCTGACTGTTTTCTTTTCAGTTCAGACCCGCTCATTGTACATTTGTCAAGCCCAAAGACCATTTGGCATGATCATTCTGCCTGCCATTTTTTTCACTGTATTTTGCCTTCAGTACATTTCCTGTAAAGCTGTTTCCTGATGCGATCAGCACATCTGTGCCATAAATACCTCGCAAAGTGTTTGCCATAACAGAATACGCTTCATTCCCCCCGTTGGTATGAAAGATATTGGAATATGTTTTCTGTGGCTCCAGCACTATATTTTCAGAAATAGGGCTTTCCTCAAGAAGCTGGGTATTAAATGACTGATAAGCCTGCACTGCATTGTATTCTCCTGATATCATTTTGGAAACCACGTCCTTAGAAATGGCAAAAAAGTCATTTGACGCAATACGGATATACATATGGTTTTCTTCGATCACAGGCTTTACATCCTTCAGATATTCTGTAAGATGGATATCCACATCCTGACTGTAGCTTAATATATCCTGGCCCTCATAAACGATCTGGTTCTGAGCATCCTCTGAAAGCATTGTATTCAACACCTTCATTGCCTTCTGCCGGCGTGTTTCATCCTGTGTCAGATCACGGTTTAATGCCACCTGGAAATAGGGTGTAGTCATCAGCCACTTTTCGCCGTTCTGTTGAAAAAAATGGCAGAAATGTTGTGTTGATGCCCTGATCCTGAAATATCTTTACACCGGAAGAGCTGCCAAAATACATGGCAACCTTACCGTTTTTGTACAGTTCAATCACATCATCATAATTCATATCCAGATCATCCCGGCTCAATCCTGTATCCTTTATGAATCGCTCCATACGTTCAAAAGCCTCCGGCCAGACTGTACTGTCCAGGCCTTCTCTCTTTGTATTTTCCGGATTACTGTAGATGGTACGCCATTTGCGTCCGGCTGCAGAAGAAAGCTCTGATGCAGACAGTCCCTGCAGCGTTTCCATACATGTATAATCATAATAATAGTCTGCCGCAAAACCACGGATACCTGCTTTTTTAAATTCCCTGCAAGCAGAAACAAAGCTTTCGTAATCCGTTGGCAAAGGAATATCATACTTTTCAAAAAGATCCCTGTTCACTACAAAGCCATGGGCATCTGCACACACAGGAAGCCAGTTTACGCTGCCATCCTGGTTCGTAAAACTGTTAATGTATGTATTATAGACAGCACCTGCCTCATTGGTTGTGGAAAGATCCATCAGGCTGTCTTTAAGTGGGCTTGCATCATGGAGTGAAAACCGGCAGCAGGTTATAATATCCGGCAATCCACCGTTTTCCTTCAGAAACCGGTAGAAATCCAGGTCATTATTACCTACCACAAATTCAATATTAATATCCGGAAGCTGTTTCTGGATGTATGGTGCATATTTTTCATACAGCTGCGTGGACCACAAATATACTGTGATCGTTTCTGCATCTTCTTTTTCTGCACTCTTTCTGCCACAGCCTGACAGAAGTGATATAACTGTCACCATCACAAAAGTACAGAAAACAACCTATTCCATTTTTCCTTTTCATTACGGATCCCCCAAAAACTATTTTCCACCAATCTGCTGATCACTTTTACCAGTAATTTTACATCAACGGGTTTTGCAATATGTTCATCCATCCCTGCTTCTTTTGCTTTCAGCCTATCCTCGGTAAAGGCATTTGCTGTCATTGCGATGATGGGGACCACCTTTGCATCTTTCCTGTCCAGAGACCGGATCATCTTGCTGCTTCATAGCCATTCATGACCGGCATCATAATGTCCATAAGAATGACATCAAATTCACCGGATCTGCTTTTTCGAATATCTCAACTGCTTCCTGTCCATTCCATGCTTTCGTCACCTGGGCGCCCTCATTCTGGAGCAAAAATTCAGCAATTTCCATATTCAGCTCATTATCTTCTACCAGAAGGATATTCAGATCCTTTATGGATCTTTCCGATACATTCTTCTGTTCTTTATGTTTATCCGCATCCAGGTCTATTTTAAATGGGACCCGGAGCACAAAGGTCGTACCTTTGTCCCTCTCACTTTCAAAGGTGATCGTTCCACCCATTTTTTCTGCCAGGTTCTTGGTGATGGTCATCCCTAAACCTGTTCCCCCAAAATTTAGAAGCTCCGCCCCTTTTTGCTCCCTGGCAAAAAGATTCAAAAAACATGCTCTTTTAAATCCGCTGCTCATGCCAATACCTGTATCACGGCATGTAAATTCCAGCATTGTACTTTCTGTACTGTGTGACGGGATTTCTTTACAGCTTAGATCTATGTTTCCATAATCCTTATTGTATTTCACAGCATTACTCAGGATATTCATCAGCATGCGCTTCAGATAAAGGGAGCTTCCCAGTAATTTCCGGTGCTCGATCTCTATTGTCTGTTCAACCTTTATTCCCCTTTCATCTGCCTGTCTGCTAACCAGGTCCATCACATCATTTATTGTCTTATAAACATCAAAAGGCTTTTCTTCCAGCAAAATTTCTCCTGATTCCAGCTTGCTCATATCAAGAACTTCATTGATCAGCTCTAAAAGAATATTTGAAGCTTCACGGATCTTTTTCCTGCAATCTGCCTGTTTCTGCAGATCATTGCTGTAATGATCCCCTACATCGACCATTCCGCAAATCCCATTGATCGGTGTACGGATATCATGACTCATCCTCTGGAGAAATTCTGTCTTCGCCCGATTGGCCGCCTCTGCCTTTTTAGCTTCTTCCAGAAGTTTTCTCTGGTACTCCTGTTCTCTTTCCATTTCTATTTTAATGCTGTTTGCCCTGGATTTTTTAAGAAGCAGCCATACCAGTGTCACCACCACCATATAAATAAACATGACCATTATCACATTTTGCGGCAACGTATGAAACACAGTACGCTCCGGAATATATGCATAAATATAATAATCCCTTTGTTTCAGCATCAGTCCATAATAGAAATCGTCACCCACATTCAAATGCATTAAATGTCTGCTGTCTGCATTTTTCTTTAAAGCCTGGATCACCTCCTGTTTTTTTCGCATCCTGACCAATAAGGCTGGTATCATTGGAAGCAATGACCACACCATTATCCACGATCATGATCGTTCCGTCACTAAAGGTCTGATATCCATTTAACAGGCTCTGTATGGTAAGCTTATAATTTTGCAAAAACTCAGCAGATGTATAATAATAAGTAATTACAATACCAGGTTCATCTCTCCTGGCACATGCAGCTACATCTATATGCCCTCCATCATCACAGCTGATCTGCTGGGAATATACCTTTTCCTCATGATCTGCAATATCCAGTATTGTTTCTTTATTAACATGTTCCTGTATTTTTGCAAAACGGCTTCTATCCACACTCCCGCTCTCACTATATTCACCTACAATATTTCCATTTGCATCCAGTACCATAGCACCTGTCAGCCATAATTGGTCTGTACATTCTTCTAAGAGCTGATTGTTAAATTCTTTTCCGTCCTGTGTTTTTGCATCTATGACAACACTGACCTGTCTTGCACTGTCGATCGCACGTATCAGGCATTTTACATTCTGACACCTCATTATAACGTGTATACACAGAACATTGTACCTTCACATAATTTACTATATTCAAAAAGCCGGGATTCCTCATAGGCTTTACTAAAATAGAAAAAATACAGAACTGTAAAACAGGTCAGACACATACCCAGGACTGCACTGACAGTCCAGAATTTCATTTTTATCCATTCCTGTTTATTCTTCTCCAATTTTATCTACCTCCAGATATTTCTCCGGATCATCAAGATACTTCCCAATGATTTTTGCAGCTGTTCCATCTTCTTTCATGTCAGCTAATGTCTGTTCTAATTTCTGGCAAATACCTCTGGTGTCATCCTTTGCAAATGCAACTCCGAGCCCCACTGTCATAAGTGGTTCATCCAGGATACGCAGTTCCATATTATAATCCTTCATATATTGGATAATGGATTCCTCATGGGCTCCCACAGCATCAACATAGCCTTTTCCTAAAAAAGTATAGATCAATTCCCTGTTTTCCAGACTGATCAGATTCCCCAGCTTAGGAATCCTTTCATCCGTCCGGCGCAGAAATATCTCTTCCGGTTTTGTTGTTGACTGGACAGCAAGTTTTTTTCCCTCCAGATCACTTAATTTATAGATATCACTGTTAGGATTGACTGCAACAACCTGTCTGCTTATCATATACGGAC
>ENA-OPZN01000419-OPZN01000419.1-human-gut-metagenome-genome-assembly--contig:-NODE-419-length-13505-cov-2.486171_pt1 | contig 13505 bp, 20 predicted proteins | sample MGYA00242483_ERZ504503 | MGnify/ENA primary metagenome ERZ504503 (study PRJEB26092, sample SAMD00036285) | human gut metagenome | host: Homo sapiens | study: EMG produced TPA metagenomics assembly of... | reverse complement strand
TAGAAATACCATTTGTTATTTATACTACAGAGAAATTTTAAGCAGAAATATCCTCTAGTAGATGCACAGATTAGAGCTTCTGTAGATAAAAAATATATGACAGATGATTTAATTCATACTATTTTAGATATTACAGGGATAAAAACACCAGAATTTCAGGAAACGCGAAGTATTATAAATCCATATTATAATCAAGAGCGAAAGAGAATTTTCTTAGACAAAGATTATGATAATTGGCAATGATTTCGAGGCGATTATGTATATAAGAAATTATCAAAAGAGTGATTTAAAAAGTATTATTTTTTTATTTAGAGAAACTGTGCATAGTGTAAACAGTAAAGATTATACACAAGAGCAGTTAAAAATATGGGCACCTGAAAATATTGATGAAAAAAGTTGGCATTTGAGTCTATTAAGCCATTATACATTGGTGGCTATAGATAAAGAAAAGATAGTGGGCTTTGTCGATTAGATGAAAATTATGTAGATAGATTATATGTAGCAAAAGATTATCAGCGACAAAAAATAGCAACTAGATTAATGGATAAAATAGAAAATCATGCTAAAAAAACAAGGTCAAATATCTTTGTATAGTCATGTATCTATAACTGCTAAAAATTTTTCTAGATAGAGGTTATATCGTAAATAAAGAGCAATATGTAAAAAAACAAAATATTTTATTTAAAAACTATATAATGGAGAAATTTTTATAAAAATAAAAACGCTTATATTACTAATTATTTGTAGTAATATAAGCGTTTTTTTTAACGTTTAAAGAAATGAAAGATAAGCCAAGCTACGACTCCGACGCCAAGTAAGGTTAAAAGTGCAGGTAGTGCGACAAAAAAGAAAAAGCCAATGATAGCAATACCGCCGATAGCCATTAAACCTCGAGTGAGCCAGCTAGAAGAGGATTTTCCTCCAAGATTAATATAACGGACTTTTATGCCACTAGAACGTGGTGAACGATAATATCTATTATTATAAGATTGTTGATATTGTTGCTGATTTTCTTGAGTTGTTTCTTTGCGATAATTATTTTTCGTCTTCGATTGTAATACCATCAAAATTATTGATTTCTCGATTACTCATAGTTTGCACATCGTGGATATGATAGCAATTTGGACAGATACCATGTTCATCTAATTCGTGATTACATTTTGTGCAACGCATAATTTTTCTCCTTATATTGTTAAAACTAAAATACATTCATATTTTAAGTATATTAGTCAAAAAGTCAATTGTCAAGGATTTGTCAAAAACTGGAAAATATTTTTATTTATCTTTGTTTAAATTTAAAATCTAATTTGTAAAAAATTTTTACATTTTCTTCACATTGTAAGAGAATTATAAATTAATTCTGTCATATTTATTTTAAATTTTACAGAAAAGTCATTGTAACTTTACATTGAGTGAGTATACTAAGTACAACAAATTAATTGCAAGGTATTTTTAGGAGGATTAAGGTATTATGAATTGGAAAAAATTAGCATCTCTTGGCGTTGTCGCAATGATGTCTCTTAGTATTTTAGGTTGTGGTAGTGATACTGCTTCTAATGATAAAGCTGCATCTTCAAGCAGTCTTTCTGGTAGTATTACAGGATCAGGTTCTTCTGCGTTATTACCTTTAGCTAAAGACGCTGCTGATAAATTTAAAGAATTACATCCAGAAGTTTCTATCACATTAAATGGTGGCGGATCTGGTACAGGTCTTAAACAAGTTGCTGATGGCTCTGTAGATATTGGTAACTCTGATGTAGCTGCTGATACAAAACTTGATAAAGCTGTAGCTGATGGTTTAGTTGACCATAAAGTTTGCGTTGTAACAATGGCTCCAGTAGTAAATAAAGATATTGCAGCAACTGTAAAATCTTTAACAAAACAACAATTAACAGATATTTTCACTGCTAAAATCACAAACTGGAAAGAAGTTGGCGGTCCTGATGAAGAAATCGTATTAATCACTCGTCCTTCTACATCTGGTACTCGTGCATTATTTAAAGAATTTGCTTTAGGTGGAGCTGAAGAAGCTTCTAATAAATCCTTAGAAACAGATGACTCTGGTACTTTACTTCAGAGCATTAAAGATAACAAAGGTGCAATTGGTTATGTAGCATTATCTTATCTTGTAAATAATCAAGATGTTGCAACTGTTTCTGTTGATGGTGTAGCTCCTACTTTAGAAAACACATACAATGGTACTTATCCTGTATGGGGTTATGAACATATGTATACTAAAGGCGAACCTAATGCTACTGTAAAAGCATATTTAGATTTCATTATGTCTGATGAATATGGTAAATCCATGGAAGCTCAAGGTTACGGTGTAACTAGCAAAATGCAAGTTCAGAGATAATTAGAATAGAAAATTGGGCGAATGAATTTTCGCCCATTTTTTTGTCAAAATAAATGCTAATTTTTATCAAAGGAGTGTCAAAATGGAATCATCACATACAGCTGTATATCGTCAAAATAATATTTGGCGAGGGATTATCACAGCTTGCGGTTTATTAATGATAATTATAACCTTAGCCATTGGGGCATTTTTATGCTACAAAGGTGTAGGTACATTCACTATATATGGTCATAGCGTGGGTGAATTTTTATTTTCTTCACAATGGGCACCAGCCGATAATGCTCAAGGTGGCGGTAAAGTCGGTGCAGCAATATTCATTTTTGGTTCAATTATCACTTGTGCTTTAGCACTTTTGATTTCAACACCATTTAGTATTGCAAGTGCGATTTTCATGACAGAAATTTCTCCAGGAATTGGTAGAAAAATTCTTCAACCAGCTGTAGAAATTTTCGTAGGTATTCCTTCTGTTGTATATGGTTGGATTGGTCTTACAATTTTAGTTCCATTTATCAAAGATTTATTTGATTTAAAATTTGGTTTTTCTGTACTAGCAGCAGGTATTGTTTTAGCAGTAATGATTTATCCAACAATTACTAGCTTATCTGCCGATGCGATTAGAAGTATTCCCAAATCTTTCCGTCAAGCATCTTATGGTTTAGGTGCTACTCGTTGGCAGACAATCAGTCAAGTTGTAATACCAGCTTCTAAATCCGGTTTGATGACTGCTATTGTTTTAGGTCTTGCTCGTGCATTTGGTGAAGCTTTGGCAGTAGCAATGGTTATCGGTAAGATGAAAGCTTTTCCAGAAAGTCTTTTATCCCCAACTACAAACTTAACAGCAGCTATTGCTTCTGATATGGGTGGGGCGATGGAAGGCAGTGAATACAATATAGCTTTATGGTCTATGGCTTTATTGTTATTCATCATTTCTTTAGTATTTATCTTCATTATTCATTATATTTCAGCTAAAGGAGGCCATAAGGCATGACTGTAATTCAAAGAGCCAAATTTATGGATAAATTTATGACTGGCTTCTTTTATGTTGTCGCTGGTTTTTTCTTATTATTATTGTTGGCTTTTACTTTATATGTAATTATTAAAGGCTTTTCAAACTTTACTCCGAATATGTTTTCCTTTACTAGAAATGGTATAGGTAATCTATTTTTTAACACTATTTATTTAGTATTTTTATCTTTGCTTGTAAGTGTGCCTCTTGGGATTGCAGCTGGTATTTATATGGCTGAATATGCAAAACCAGGAAAAACTACAAAATTTTTAAGAATTTGTATTGAAACATTATCCTCATTGCCATCTATCGTTGTAGGTTTATTTGGTTATTTAGTATTTATTGTAATGACAGGTTCTCAATGGAATTTATTTGCAGGTGCTTTGGCTGTATCTATTTTGAGTTTACCTTTGATTACAACAGTAACAGAAGATGCTTTCCGCTCATTACCTCCTGGGTATAAAAAAGGTAGTATGGGTATGGGTGCTACACTTTGGCAGACTATCCGTTATGTAATGCTTCCTGCTTGTATGCCTCGCATTATGACAGGTGTAATCTTAGCTGCTGGTCGTGGCTTTGGTGAAGCTGCTGCACTTTTATATACTGCTGGTATGAGTACAGATATCGTTTGGTCAAATTGGAATATTTTTTCCCCAACATGTCCGCTCAATCCATTTAGACCAGGGGAAACTTTAGCGCTTAATATCTGGGCATCAAGAACAGAAGCTTTAGCTCCTAATGCTGCAGATATTGCAAATTTATCCTCAGCAATTTTGATGATAATGGTATTTTCATTTAGTATAGGTGCTCGTTTTTAAGTAGTTATCTTGATAAGAAAAATGGAGGAAAATAAACGTGGCTAATAACGCTGATATAAAATTTAATGTTGATAATTTGGAATTATTCTATGGTAATTTTAAAGCCTTAAAAGGCATTGATATGGAAATCAAGAAAAATGAAATTACTGCTCTTATTGGGCCATCTGGTTGTGGTAAATCTACATTCTTAAAAACTTTAAATCGCATGAATGATTTAGAAGATGGTGTAAAAGTAACAGGCAGAATTCATTTAGATGGTGTAGATATCTATAAAGAAATGGATTCTATTACACTTCGTCATCGTGTAGGTATGGTATTCCAACAGCCAAATCCATTCCCAAAAAGCATTTATGATAATGTAGCTTATGGACCAAGAATTCATGGTATTCGCAAAAAAAGCCAATTAGATGAAATCGTAGAAAGAAGTCTTCGTCAAGCTGCTATTTGGGACGAATTAAAAGACCGCTTAAATAAATCTGCACTTGGTTTATCTGGTGGTCAACAACAGCGTCTATGTATTGCAAGAACTTTAGCAGTTCAGCCAGATGTTATCTTGATGGACGAACCTACTTCTGCTCTTGACCCGATTTCCACAATGAAAATTGAAGACTTAGCACTTGAATTGAAAAAGGATTATACAATTGTAATCGTTACACATAATATGCAACAAGCAAGCCGTATATCTGATAAAACAGCATTTTTCTTATTAGGTGAGTTAATCGAATACGGAGAAACTACAGAGTTATTTGCAAATCCTAAAAATCCAAAAACAGAAGAATATATTACTGGTAGATTTGGTTGATTTGTATAGTGCGTTTATTTAAAGGAGATAAAAATGGCTAATAGAATAAAATATATAAATGAATTAGATTGTTTAATTAGAGATGTAGAATTAGTAGGAGCTCAGCTTCAAGAAACTTTAGATGAAGTTATAAACAATTTAGTAGAAAAAAATGAAATTTTAGCAAAAAAATCATAAAGAATGATGTATGGTTTAATAAAGCTGAACATGATATTAATGAAAAATGTTTGCGTTTAGTATTGACTCAAGCACCTGTAGCTACAGACTGGCGTGAAATTGCTTCCATCATGAAAATGATTGGTGATATTGAACGTATGGCTGACCATTGTGCAGATATCTCTAAATATACTATGAGCTTAGCAAAAGAAGAAACTGTAACATTGCCAGATTATTTGGTGATATGGTAAATGTTATGCGTGAAATGGTTTTTGATAGCGTAAAATGTTTCAGAGATTCTGATGTTGATTTAGCTAAAAAAATTATTGAAACAGATAATGTAGTAGATAATTACTTTAAAAGATTTCGTGAAGATATAGCTGGATTGATTAAAGAAAATCCACAAAATGTAGAGGCATATCTCAATTATTTGATGATTGGTAAATATGTAGAACGTATAGCTGACCATTCTACAAATGTAGCTGAATGGATTATCTATATTGTTAAAAATGAATTAAAATAAAAAGTAAAACTCATAATAGATAGTTATATTGAAAATATTTTCGTATAAAAACTATCTATTATGAGTTTTTTATTGTCTTTTAAAATATATATGATTAAACTTAATTATGAGGTGATAAAAATGAAACTGAAATATTTAAGTTTATTGTTGAGTTCAATTTGTATTATACAATTTATGACAGTGCCTTCTTTGGCAAATGCACAAGCTATGGAAATAAAATCTAGTTTAGCAATTGATGTGGAAGACATAAAAGATACAGTAGAGTATAAAGGTTATCTTTGGCGCATAGATGCTAAAGATGATGATAATTTGCCTAGAAATTTTCGTACATCAAAGGATAAGTTCAAAAAGGCAAGTGATAAATATGGAATTGATGTTAATTATGTGCCTACAAGAGAAGGTTTAGATGAATTACAAGCTTCAGGTAGTGCACAATTTTCTTTAAATCAATTTTCTGCTTTAACTAAAGCTTTGCAGGAAAATGGCGCTAAAGATATTTATATAGTGGATTTAAGACAGGAAAATCATGGATTTTTTAATAATGATGCTGTTAGCTGGTATGGTAAACGAGATTGGGCGAATATAGGAAAATCAAGAAAAGAAATTATTCGTCAGGAAATGAATTTATTGAAAGCTAATCTAAAATAAAAAACACAAAAAAGAGCTACTTTAGATGACGATAAAAATGCTGATGAAGTAGATACTTCTTTGATAAAAACAGTAACAACAGAAAAAAATCTAGTGAAGAAAAATAATTTACAATTATGTGAGAATAACAGCAACTGACCACGTTTGGCCAAGTCCTGAAAATATAGATGAATTTATCAAACTGTATAAATCTTTGCCTAAAGATGCATGGCTACATTTTCATTGTGAGGCTGGTAAAGGAAGAACAACAACATTTTTAGCAATGTATGATATGATGAAAAATCCACAGGTGCCATTAAAAGATATATTATATCGTCAATTATTATTAGGTGGAAATTATGTGGCATATACAGAAGATATTTCTGCTAGCAGTAATTGGAAGGCGCCTTATTATAATCAAAAAGCAAAAATGATAGAAGTTTTCTATCAATATGTGCGGGAAAATCATCAGAATAATTTCCAAGTTTTATGGTCAGATTGGCTCAAAAATCATAGTTTATAAATAGGTTAATATTTAATTTAGATATATATTTATAAAAACTCTTAATTGATAAAAATAGATAATAAATTCCTATAATATGCTTAAAATAAGAAAATATCATGAGAGTTGATAAGTGTAGTATTTTATATTTAGAATTAAACCTATTAAATTAATATGTAAATACTATCTATTAATAATTTTTATTGTGATATAATGTTGATGTTAAAAAGATTAAAGCTTGTAGGAAAGAAGGCGATAAAATGAGTACAGAATATGTATATAAGTCCACAAAAAATAGAAGAAATTTTAAATGCGATTACCCATGGAGTGGGAACGCTACTAGCTGTTATTGGTTTGGTTGCAATGTTGTATTATGGCTATGATAAAGGAATTTTGCATTTAACAAGTATCATAGTATATGGTGTTTCCATGATATTATTATATTTAGCTTCAACACTGTATCATAGTTTTAGTTTTTGCAGTCAAAAAGTGCAATCTGTATTTAAATGTATAGACCATTCGGCAATATATTTACTAATTGCAGGCAATTATACGCCATTTGCTCTGATTGCTCTATATGGTACTTTAGGCTGGGCTGTATTTGGCGTAGTTTGGGGATTGGCTTTAGCGGGAATAGTATTTCAAATTTTCTTTTATAATCGTTTCCGCGTCATTGGTACTATTTGTTATTTAGTCATGGGTTGGCTTGCTGTTACCATCGTAAATCCATTACTTGATACTTTGTCTGTAGAAGCTATTTGGTGGCTTGTAGCTGGTGGTGTTTTATATAGTATTGGAGCAATTTTTTTATTTAGTGCGTAAAATAACCATATAATCATGTTATTTGGCATGTTTTGTGATTTTAGGCAGTGCAGCTCATTTTATTACAATTTATTGTTATGTATTGCCACTTAGTATAGATTAATTATTTTGATAAAATAAAGGCTCAATTATCTAAAATAATGGTAGATAGTTGAGCTTTTCTTATTTTCTGTTTTTTAATTAGAAATAAGAGGATTGACGAGAAAAAGAGCTAATTATATAAAGAGAAAATATATAGTCTAGGATATAAATTTTATAAAAGGAGAATGTTTTTGATGAATGAAGATTTGATGAAGGTAATAAAATCGGAAGAGGAAATAGAGCAAGAAGTAGAATCTTTATGTCGCTGGGCTGCTGCTAGAGCTGGCGTAATTGTCGTAGCACCTATACTTGGTCAAATTGCTCTAGCTGCTAATGAAATCTATCTGATAAAACGCATAGCAAATGTATATGATAAAAATTTTGATGAAACGGCTAGCTGTGCTTTTGTAGGAGCTTTAGGTGGTACATTTGTAGGTCAAAGTTTAGCGACTTTAATACCATTTCCACCATTACAAATTCCAATCGGTATGGCTGTAACTTATGCTGTAGGTAAGGCTGCTAATGCATGGATAAAAGATGATATGCCAGATATTAGCGAATATGCTGATAAATATAAAGATATTTTTAATAAAGCAAAAGAAGATGTAAAAAATATCATACCTAGTTTAAAAAAATAATCCTGATAAAGATAAACCATTGGGAGATGAAGATAAAAAATTTAAATTTTAATATTAAGGAGGAGAAATAATGCGAAGTGCATTTGATATTATCGGACCAATAATGATAGGGCCATCAAGTTCACATACAGCAGGTGCTGTGAGATTGGGATTGATGGCTAGAGCTATCTTAGGTGAAGAAGTAAAAATTATAAATATAAAATTATATGGTTCATTTGCGCAAACATATAAAGGTCATGGTACAGATAGAGCTTTGATTGCAGGTATAATGGGTTTTAAACCAGATGATGAAAGAATACGTAATTCTTTAGAAATAGCCAAAGAGAAAAAAATTGAATTTAATTTCTCTAAAGTAGATTTAGAAGATGCACATCCTAATACAGCTATTATAGAATTGATAGGTGTAACAGATAGAAAAATAGAAGTTACAGGTGCGTCCATTGGCGGAGGCAATATAATTATTTCTGCTGTTAATAATTATGAAGTACAATTAAGTGGGAAATATCCATCAATAATTATCGTACATCAAGATATGCCAGGTGTAGTAAATGGTGTTACTGCAGCTTTAGCACGCTATAATATAAATATTGCCTATATGAAAGTTTCTCGAAGCGAAAGAGGAGCAGAAGCTTTGATGAATATTGAAGTTGATGATACAATTTCTGATGAGGCAGTAAAAGCTTGCAGTAGAGTCATTGGTGTAAAAAAAGTATTGCGAATTGATGCTATTTAATGAGGTGATTTTGTGATAAATTTTTCTTGCATACAAGATTTGATAGATATAGCAAATGCTCAAGAGCGAACTATTGATGATATCGTTGTAGAATATGAAGCAACACATAGTTTTAAATCTGTGATTTATATTAAAGAAAATATGCAAACTATTTGGCAAGTAATGAAAGAGTCAGCAGAAAAAAGTATAAATAATACGCAAAAATCTGTCAGTGGCATGGTCGGCGGAGATGCTCAAAAATTATTCACTTTTAAAGATAGTTTTGCTGGCGATTTTGTCAAAGAAGCAGCTTCTTATGCAGTAGCTGTAGCAGAAACAAATGCTGCTATGGGGAAAATAGCTGCTTGTCCAACAGCTGGTTCTTGTGGTATTGTTCCAGGGGCTTTGATTGCTGCTCAAAATCATTATAATTATGATGATGAGCAGATTTGTAATGCATTATTTACAGCGACAGGTATTGGCATGGTGATTGAAAATAATGCTATGATTGCAGGTGCTCAAGGTGGTTGTCAGGCTGAATGTGGTTCAGCAGCTGGCATGGCAGCGGGAGCATTAGTTCATCTTGCAGGTGGTTCTCCAGAACAGATTGGCAATGCAGTAGCCTTAGGGATTAAAAATTTATTAGGTTTAGCTTGCGACCCTGTGGCAGGGCTTGTAGAAGTTCCTTGTGTAAAACGCAATGGATTTGCAACGACAGTAGCGATTTTGGCAGCAGATATGTCCCTTGCTGGTGTAAAATCAGTGATACCAGTAGATGAAGTAATTGATGCTATGTATCGCATTGGCAAATCTATGCCAAAAAGTATACGTGAAACAGCTACTGGCGGTTTAGCTACTACACCTACAGGTATAGCTTTAAAAGAAAAAATCTATAGCAAATAATGATTGATATAAGGAGAAGGGAAGAGCAGTTGCATTTATGTAAAAAAAATTATCTATATGACTTTGGGAATATATATGATGATGATATCAATATGTTTAGCAGGTCAAAATGATAATTTATCTAAAGAAACATCAGAAAAATAAATTTAGTATGGCAACCAGTTATTGATGAAGAAAATGATTTATCAAAAATTGATAAGATACCAGGAGTAAATGTCATATCACCATCGTGGTTTGTAATTGATAGTGAACAAGGGCATATTCAAAAATAAGATAGATATAAATTATTTGAAAAATGCAAGAGAAAAAGGTTATAAAATATGGCCATTAATTCATAATGATTTTAATGCCGAAATGACACATAAATGGTTAAATGATAAAAAGGCAAAGGATTATATCATTCGTCAATTAATATTTTATGCACATCGTTATAATATTGAAGGCTATAATTTTGATTTAGAAAATATCTATGATGAAGATAGAGATAAATTGACTGAATTTATGAAAGAAGTAACTGAGGCACTACATCAAGATGAAGTTATAATCTCTATGGATATAACGGTGGCTTCAGATATGGAAAATTGGTCTAAATGTTATGATAGAAAAGCATTGGGTGAATATGTAGATTATCTTGTTTTGATGGCATATGATGAGCATGGTAGATTATCTAAAACAGCAGGGTCAGTAGCATCATTAAATTGGGTGGAAAATGGAGTAAAAGATTTAACAGAGCAAGTCCCTTCAGAAAAAATTATCTTAGGAATTCCTTTGTATATGCGCTTATGGGAAGAAGATTATGAAGGTAATGTATCGGCTAAAACCTTAAATATGGAAGATGCCAATAAACTAATGAAAGAAAAAGATAAATATCCTATTTGGCTAAAAATGAAGGTCAGATATATTTTGCTTATCATGAAGATGGAAAAATATATCGTGTATGGAAAGAAGATGTAAATTCTTTGCGCTTAAAAGTAGATTTAGTTAAAAAATATAAACTTGCAGGAGTAGCCTCATGGAGAAAAGGTTTTGAGACTAAAGATATTTGGCCGATGATAAATAAGCGTTTGCAGAAATAAAAAAACTATTTGTTTATGATGAATTTCATAAGCAAATAGCTACATAGAAAAATAGAAGTAGAGGGAGTTAAAAATGCCAAATAGAGTATTAGGAGGAATTTTTTTAACCATAGCAGCTAGTATTTGGGGCGGTATGTTTGTAGCTGTAAAATTAGTAGTGGATATAATACCGCCAATACCGTTAGTATGGTTCCGTTATTTAGTAGCCTTTGTTGTATTATCAATGGTTGTAATCTATGAAGGCATTAATCTAAAAAATAGATAAAAAAAGATATATTATTATTAATCAGTATAGGGATAATAGGACATACTATTTCTATTGTTACTCAAGAATATGGAACAATGTATTCTTCAGCACAGATGGGTTCAGTTGTTACTTCAGCAACACCAGCATTTATGTTGATTTTTGCTGTATGGCTTTTAAAAGAAAAAATCACTTTGCGTAAAATATTATCTGTTATTTAGCCACTGTCGGTGTAATCATGATTGCTGGCGTTGATAATATGGATTTTGATAAACAATTAGGTGTACTTTTTTCTACCATAGCAGCATTGACATGGGCTTTGATGTCTGTAAATGTTAAAATTGATACCTAGTAAATATCCGCCATTAATTAATTAAATTTTTATGCTGTAATAACAGGATTGTATGTTTAGCACCACTTAATATACCGACATTAGATTTATTGCCATGGGATGAAATCTTAAATCCTGTAGCGATTGGTTCGGTAGTATATTTAGGGGCAGTATCTACAGCAGGAGCATTTTTGCTTTGGAATAAAGGTCTTTTATTGATGGAAGCAGGTGCTAGTGGATTATTTTTCTTTTTTCAACCTATAGTAGGGACTTTTTTAGGCTGGTTAATTTTAGATGAACAAATCACTTTGAATTTCTGGATAGGAAGTATATTGATTTTTATAGGTGTATTTTTAGTTACAGTTAGAAATGAATAATAGAAAAGAAGTTATATCTATGTTTAGGTATAACTTCTTTTTTTGTAAGTTTATTTATTTTTTTCATGAGAAACAGAAAGAAAACTACTGAGCATAATACTTATACAGCTTATACTTGTAAATACAATAAGGATAGCGATTGCTTTAGTATAATAGCAAGTAGGATAAATATCACCATAACCTATTGTGCCAAACGTAATGACTACATAATAAAATAAATCAAAGATATTTGGATTATTTATAGAGTAGGCATCAACATAATAAATACTGCCAATATAGCAAAATAATGTTAAGGTACTGAGAAAATAAAAAATAATAAGTAGGGCTACTTTCCATAAATTGCTATGATTGAAGATATTTGTATAAGCTAAGATGTTTTGCAAAATAAATTTTAATGTATTAGCTAAAAGTAAGTAGCAGAGAATTAGATTGATAAAAGATAAGTAAAAAGCAATATTATGAATTAAAAGATTAGAACTCAATGGATAAGCAAATAGATTAGACATAGATTTATGTAGATTAAGGCAAAATGAAATTTAGACTAAAAGAACCAACATTGATGATTTTATCAATATAATAGAAAGTAAAGAAATCAAATAATAAAAGATGTAAATGATAAACAAAGATAGAGGTATTACTAATATTGTAGAGAAAATAAGAGAAAAATTTTTAGTGAGATAGAAAAATAGACATAGACAAAGACCACATATTAAAATGAGCGATAATAAACGAAGTAAGATAGAGCTTTTGCAAATTGTCGTATATAAAAATTTAAGAGGCTGTTTAGCTATGATATGAGCCTTGATAAATAGTGTTGTACTATCTATAGTGAAATAAATTTCTTTATGATAAATATTAATCAATAAGAAAAATAACATGAAAATAGTGCTTAAACATAAAATAGAGAGTTCTTGAAGAATTTGTATCAAAGTAAATACTCCTTAAAATAAATAAAAACCAGTATTACTGTTTAGTATACTGGTTTTTTATGTTAAAAATTTATTGTTGATTTTGGTGGAGATGAGGAGAATCGAACTCCTGTCCGAAAGTATTGTTTCACAGCTTTCTCCGAGTGCAGTCTATTATTTTAATTTTATAAAATCATCGCCTATAGACAGGCTACAATTTTACTATCTCGATAAAATTCCCTAAAAATCTCCGAGAATTGATTTTTAAGTATCCCACTGTTGGCCTCTTTTCTATTCACGTGGGAAAAGAATAGAAAGAGGTTAGCATTAAGCTGCTAAAGCGTATTCTTTGTTAGCTTTATATTTAAATAAAGTTTCACCTTACTAACGGGTTGATGACCTCCCGACTCGCTTACCATGCACCAACTACCCCCGTCGAAACCATTACATCCCCGAGAGTTAATATATTATATCATAAATAATAATTAAAATCAATAAAATAAGGCGAATATAGATATTAAACGAAATTTTATATCAAAAAATCAGTAGATTATATTTGAAATGAAAATGCTTTTACTAATGAAAGGTTTTTTCTAAATTAAAATTTGTTGCATAAAAGAAAG
>ENA-OPZN01000418-OPZN01000418.1-human-gut-metagenome-genome-assembly--contig:-NODE-418-length-13583-cov-1.744798_pt1 | contig 13583 bp, 11 predicted proteins | sample MGYA00242483_ERZ504503 | MGnify/ENA primary metagenome ERZ504503 (study PRJEB26092, sample SAMD00036285) | human gut metagenome | host: Homo sapiens | study: EMG produced TPA metagenomics assembly of... | reverse complement strand
AGAAAGAAAAACGGATATGCTTATGAAACCGGAGCGCAGGAAGAAAGATCAGCAGAGGAACTTAGAACGATCCATGAAGTGAAGCTGACCGAAGATATTTATGAAGAAGAGGAAGATGACGAGGATGAGATCTGGGATGACCGGGCAACGGAAAGTAATGCAAAGATAAGCAGGACAACAGCAAATACGGCAACAGAAAGCAAAGCAACCGCAAGTGATGCAGCAGAAGATAACGCAGTTGTAGCTGCTGCCACTGCATCGAACGCAAAGAAGGATCTGGAAACGACAGAACAATATATTTATACAAGAGAAGAAATTTCCCTGGAACCGATTTCTTTATGGGAGTCTTTACGGGAAAATGTATGGAATTCTGTAAAAGCAATCTTTTTTTCCTCAGAAGACGATGATGATTTTGAGGGGATAACAGCATTTCTTCCTGATTTTTCAGGATGATGATCTGGGAGAGATGGATGTTTCCTGTTTGGTGATCCATCGAATTCCCTTTACTGTTTAAAGTCTGGGACCACCGCACAGAAGGAAGGATCTATATAAATAAACGGGATCTGCATCTTTATGAAAAGGACCAGGAAGAAAGCTATGGCCGGACCCAGGGAGACGGAACTTTAGAAGGTGCTGTATATGGCCTTTTTGCAGCCGCAGACATTGTACATCCGGATGGAAGATCCGGTGTGATCTACCAGAAAGATGATCTGACAGCCGTGGCAGCAACAGATCAGGATGGTAATGCCTCATTTTTGCATACACGGAGGTCCCGCATACAGTAGTAAAGAAGATGGGACCATTGAGGCACCGGAAAATTTCCTGGGGCCGGAAACCTTATATAACGGCAGTACCATTAATTCTTCTGATCATGGATTTGGAAGCTATACCTATCCGGACAGAAAGGAAGAAAATGGAAATTCCTGGATCGGAAGACCGCTGCTGATGGGAAGTTATTATGTGAAAGAACTAAGCCGGTCAGAGGGATATGAACTGTCTGTAACAGGAAAGAACCTGGTGGAGACGAACCGGGGGTCAGGAGAAGAAAATGTAGTGCGAAAGGCAGGGCAGGTACAGGTAAGCGCAGGTCTGTCTGAGCATAACAGTATGGAAGCAGACGGTTCCTGGAATGATTTTACAGTAGAAGCATTTGGAACAGAAAAGGGTATGAGATCACAGTTTCCGGTTATCCGGAAAATACAAAGTTTTACCGTTTAAGTTCACAGGAGCAGAGGGAAAATTTAAAACAGATCACAGGAATGGAAAAAATTCCCAAAATGGATCATTTGGGAAATCCTGTATATGAAAAGGCAAAAGGCGGAGAATTAAAACGGGATCTTAATGGCAATCCTGTTTTAAAAGCAGATGCGGGGGAAGACGAAAAAGTACCTGCATCTGAGACTGTGCCCTATCATTTCCGGACAGCCCCTTATATAAAAGGAGAAGCAAAACCGGAAGATCTGTCTAAATGGGATGAAGACCTGGATCCTGATTATGTGATGGAACAGGCACAGGCAATGCTTATGCAGTTAGGCTATAAAGAAGCTGACGGGGAAGGGGCACCATGGGTTTCTATAAATCTGGATTCTATGAATGGAAAGGCCGTAGAACAGATCCTTGACTGGTATACAGAACACAGTTTTTATAATATGGCCGCCGTTTCTGAGATAAAGGAAGAAGAGGGACAGTGGCAGGCAAAACTTTTTTTATGACTATTCTGGAAATACAGAAGCAGGATCTGCAGTTTATGACCGGGCAGACGGACAGCTTTATGTGAAAAAAGAAAGGGAAAATGGTCATTACTGGATCTGCATTCCCAAAGGAAAATTCCGTTTAAGCAGTCATACCGCTTACATAAAAGAAAATGGGAATATGTGGAAGATGAGCTTAAATTAATTTATGAGCCTGTTTATGAACGGTATGAAGAAGGAGAGGTTCTTTTAGATCCAAACGGAGTACCGATCCAGGAAATGGAACAGGTCCCCATTTTGAAGAACGGGAAACCACGTATGTGACTACGAAAGAGGAGCCGGTAGAGGCTTTCTGGGATCCTGAAAAAGAGAGTATCATATTTGGTGGAAAATGAAACAGACTGGTCCGTGGAAAAAGAAGAGGTAGAAGAAACGTTCCGTGCAGTGACCGGACAAACCACCATTTCTGTAAATGGAAAAGAGGTTCCTTATAATCAGTATCTGGTATCCATGGGAGCAGCTGTGGATGTAGAAGCAGAACAGGAAGAAACAGATCCTGGAAGTTTTGTAAAATATGTTCATCTGGCATATCCTGGTCAGAACCAGACAGTTCAGGATGGTGGAACAGAAAAAGAACCGGTTCAGGTTTTGGAACGGGCGATCCGGCAGCCGGTACGCATTACCAAACACATTTCCCAGTCTTCTTATGAAAATGTAAATACCTACGGTTCTGTGCATAATGATCCAGTCACTACCTTTTTAGGCTTATTCCGTAAAAATGGATCTGCAGAAGGCCGGAAACTTTTAGATCAGTTTTCATTCAGGATCTACCTGAAGCAAAATCTTTTAAACATTTATGTGGATGATGAGGGAAAGATCCTGTCAGAAGATATCAGTTCACCAGCTTATAAGGAGCTGGTACAGACTATTTATCTGCCGCCGGAAAGATGGCAGAAAACAGGGGTCATCAGCTGATGGAAAGAAATGAGGATGGCAGCTGCAATTACCGGAAATTTTTTGACGCAATGGAAGGCGCAGAAAAGAAGAAGGGCGGTATTTATCCCAAAGAGGTACTGACCCAGTTTGCCCTGGATCATTATGATATAAGATCCTATAAGGAAGAGATCTTAAAAGACCGGCCATATATGGACAGTGACAGGGCATACAAACAGGCTTTAGACCAGGCGAGAAAAGAAGCAGCCCGTTATCTGGATCAGTTTACAGGGTTAAAAGAGCGTCTGTCTATTGAATGGGAACGGGATGCAAATGGCGGTACGGATGGTAACAGGAAGACCATCCAGTGTAACCAGAGAAATGGAAAAGACGATTATTATGAGTATTCCATTCCTCTCCCGTATGGTGAATATGTGATCGAAGAGCAGATGCCTTCTGATCTGGAAAAAGAACTGGCAAACAGGCATTATAAGATTGAGGAACCAAGGGAGATCACACTGCCCTTTGTGCCGGAGATCATACGAAATGAGGATACCGGGGAAGAAACGGTTTTAGATGAGATCGGCAGTGCCTATTTTCGTTATCACAGTAGTGACAGTCCGGATGAACTGATCCGCAAATACAAGATCCGCTTTAATGAAGAGGACCGGAAGATCCTGGCAGATGGTATAGATGGTTCCTTTGCCATTTATCCTTATGGGCTTGATAAAGATATTTTGCCGGAATACAGTACGGGAACTATTTCACAAAGTGAGGATCATGTAATTTTAGATGGTGTGATCTATGACGGAAGTGAACGGGAAAATGGCCAGATGGAAATATGTGACCAGGTTCCTGGTATGAAGGGGAAAAATACTGCCATTGAGGGCAAATTTGCGCCGATGCTGGTACCGTGGAGCATCCTGACACCGGAATATGACCGAATCAACCGGATACGGGAAATATAGAAACCTTACAGCCTGGGGGAAGCGGTGCCGGATTAATTATATTGCATTTGCCCAGGAAGATTTTGAAAATACCTATTTTAATTCAAGGCTGCGGATCGAAAAGATCGACAGTGAAACAGGGGAAAATCTGATCCATGAGGGAGCTTTATTCCGCATTTATGCTGCAAAGCGGGATGCACAGAAAAACGGGATAAACAGTGTGACCGGAACCGGACAGGTGCTGTTTGGACCGGCAGAGGATGCAGAAGGAAATAAGGTTGTGGACGCAGATGGAAAGGAGATCCTTTATCCGAGAGTGGGGCAGGACAATGGTTCACAGGATGATCTTCCTGTGAAGTTAGACCAGGATGGGGTCCCTCTTTATGATGAAACCCAGCGGATCAGCCAGGTGGATGAAACCGGCACAGAGAGAGGGATATTCCGCTCTTTTACTACACTGCGGGAAGTCTTGATCCATGGAAAGCTGGAAAAACTCCCTGTGGGATACATTGAAACGCCCAGACCTTTAGGGGCAGGTGCCTATGTCCTGGTAGAAGTACAGGCACCGGAAGGTTACGTAAAAAGCCGTCCGGTTGCTTTTGAAGTTTATGGGAACGAAGTATCCTATTATAAGGAAAACGTGTACAGAGACGGTACAACAGATGGATATGAACGGAAAACAGCTGCAAACTATGAGTATGCCATTCCGGTAACGGGAGATGGAAATAAAAATGCTTACGAAACAGTCAGCCAGATCCCGGTGGAAAATCATCCTTCTGTAATGCGGATCCGGAAAGTAGAGGATGGCGATTCCCTGGTTGGAAATGAAAATGGCCTGTTAAAAACGGATGCTTTAGGCCAGGAAGAAACAAGCGGCGGCCTGGAAGAAGATATATGGGTAAATGACAGAGGAGATGAAATCATTTACCAGGTATATGGAAGAAAGGAGAAGTTAGAAGAAAGAGGAGATGTAAGAGAGATCCATTTTGACCGGGAACTGGGGACATGGACCGGGAAAGTAACAAAGAAAATGGATTTCTGTTCAGAAGAGATCATAGAAGGTACAGAAAAAGAACTAAAAGCAATGGAAGGAGTAAAACTCCTTTATGACCGGAAGGGGGAATTTACAGGAAAAGGGATCCGTTTTAAAGTAACGGTCTCAGGAGCAACACTGGCTTTATACCAGGGACTCTGGATGGAAAAAGAAGAGGACGGAAGTTATAAGGGAGTAACAGCTGAAGTTCAGGATGGTAAAACCATAAAGATCACTGCTTCTGAAACAGGAAGCAGGCGGCAGATCCTGGAGACAGGAAAAGATGCCGGTCCTGCCGGGCTTGCTATATGGCAGGATGAGAAGGGTGGAAAACCAGCCGGAAGAATCTGTATTTTTATGATCTGGACCAGTTAAACGAAGAAGGCGCCTGGAGAGGACAGAGGACAAGTCTGTATACAAAGTATTAGATGAACGGGGAAACTTCATCTGTTATGCAGACGTAAAAACAGGAATGGCCTTTGTATACGATGATCATGAACGGATCATGGCTTACATTGCAGATGAAACGGGAGAAAAGAAGCTGGTTTATTCTGTCCAGTCTATAAGGACAAGAATGGGGAGTCTGTTTATAAGGAAAAACGTTCTGTAGATGATGAAAATGGTCTGCCTGTTTACGATAAACAGGGGCATTTCACAACAAAGGAGGAACGCTGGACCAGTGACAACAGCACAGACTCCAAAGGGAAGCAGAGCGAAGAGGCGGCCTTCATGAGATTAAGCGCCTGCCTTTTGGGGCCTGATATCCTTCAGGAAGAACAGGTTCCGTTTGAACAGGGCTATGTGCAGGCACCTTATCAGGGAATTCTTTTTAAAGACAGCATAGAGCCTCAGGAATATTTCCATTCCAATGCCTTTACAAGGGCAGCTTTCGCCAAGGTAGACACCCGTACACAGGAAGAGATCAAAGGGGCTGTGATGACGTTTTATGAGGCTGCGACAGATGAAGCGGGAAGGATATTAACAGATGAAGACGGAATTTATCTGCCTGGAAAGAAATATGCTTCCTGGGTCAGCGGTTATGCCTGTGACGATCAAGGCAATGTGAAAACAAATGAGGAAGGAAACCGGATCGAAACAAAAAAACCTCACTGGATCGATCATATTCCGGTAGGGGAGTATGTATTAGAAGAAACAGAGTGCCCGTATCTGCAGGGCTATGTGCAGAGAAAACGGCAGAATATCCAGATTTTGGAAACAGAACATGTACAGTCTTTTACTATGGAAGATGATTTTACAGCTGCAGAGATCCGCAAGGAGGATGGAAAGACGGGAGAACTTCTCTATGAAGACAGTCTGGCAAAACTGGTCCTTTACCAGGTGCCGGAAGGAGAAGAAGATAAGCCGTTAGCGGATCTTATGGGAGAAGATAATAAGTTGTTAGACTTTGAACGGGCCGGTTTAAAGAATGGATGGAAATATGGGCTACAGGAAGAGAAGAAGCAGACGCTGCCGGCTTAAATCCCATCACAAAATACGATCATCGGTGGGAGAATGTGCCGGGTACGCTTAAAGGCAGGTATTGCTTTACAGAAGAAGGAACGGTACGGTTTGAATATCTTCCTGTGGGAACTTACATTCTTGCAGAAAAAGAAACGCCTTCCGGTTATGCCACAGCGGATCCAATTTTATTTGAGATCACAGATACCGGTCATTTGGAAAAAATCCATCAGGTGGTTATGAAAGATGAATCTTTGAGTCTTGTGGTCAGCAAGAATACGATTACCGGAGGAAAAGAAGTAGCAGGAGCAAAGCTGGGAATCTATCCGGTGGATGAAGAGGGCACAGTCAGCGAAAAGCCGCTGCTTTTGCATATTCCGGAGGAAGAAGGGCGTTACAGGGATGAGGAAGCCATATGGTTTTCCGGAACTGATGGAGTGTATACAGAAGAAGAGAATGAAAATGGGGAACTGCCAGAAGGATTTGAAGTGGGAGATCTGAAACCACATCTGATCGAATACATTCCTGTTGGTTCTTATATTTTAAGAGAAGAAATGACGCCTTATGGATTTTTACAGTCTGTGGATATCCCATTTGTAATAGAAGATACCAGAGAGATCCAGAAAAAGGAGATGCAGGATGAAATACCAGAAGGCAGGCTGACGGTGATCAAACATGATGCAGATGATGCAGATCAGGTTTTAGAGGGAGCAGAATTTGAACTCTTTAACCAGACCTTGGGCATATCCTGTGAAAAGCAAGTAACGGATGAAATGGGAAAAACTCAGTTTTCTTCCCAGCCTATTGGCTGCCTGGATCAGGAAGGAAAATTCAGTTCTTATGATTATCTGGTAAAGGAAACAAAAGCAGCGCCGGGACATATGCTTTCTGAAAAACGCTGGAATTCCAGTTTGAATATAAAGATGAAAAAACACCTTTGATAGAGCTTACTTATGACCCGGTAAATGACAGCACCCGTGTACTGGTGAAAAAGCTTTTAAGGGATACAGAAGAGTATCTGGAAGGTGCTATTTTGAGACTGGAACGGGAAGAAAAGGTAATTTTGGAACCGGATGAAAGAGGTGATGAGGGCGAAAGTCAGAAGAAAGATCAGAAAAAATATCAGGCGAAAGAGGAGAAGACCTGGGTAGTAGTAGAAACATGGATCTCAGGAAAGCAGTCTCATCTGATCAAAGGCCTTGCAGCCGGGGATTACAGACTGGTGGAAGAAAAGGCACCGACTGGATTTACGAAATCAGAAGAACCGGTGTATTTTACCATTACAGATGGAATGACAGAGATACCGGAGATCACACTGCGCAATTATGGCACCATTATATCCGTAGAAAAAGAGAAGCCAGTTCAGAAAAACTTCTTTCCGGCGCAAAGCTGGAACTGGTGTGCAAGGACACCATGGAAGTGATCAGCCAATGGATATCAGACCAGGAAAATGGTCAGGTATTTAACGGTCTGGAACCGGGAACTTATATCATCAGGGAAATAGAAGCACGGCCGGATATGAGAAGGGCAAAGAAATGGAGATCCGGATCTTAGACCAGGCAGAAACAGTGCAGGAGTTTGTTTTCTATAACAGCCGGATCCGTTCATCTGGCGGAGGCGGAAGTCATACAGTGCCAAAGAAACTGTATATTTCCTTTAAAAAAGACAGATGAAAAAGGGAGAACCTCTTGCAGGAGCTGTGTTTGCATTTTATGACCAGACAGGACGATTGGCAAAGATAGCAGAAAGTGGCCCAGATGGAATGTTCAAGATCATTTGCCCGCCAAATGGAACTTATATTTTCAAAGAGATAAAAGCACCGGATGGTTATGAACTGAGTCAGGAACTGTATCATTTTACAGTAGAAAAGGATCAGAATGTAAAAGGTGTATTTCAGATCAAAAATGAAAAGATACAGAAAAAGACAAAAGGAAGGATCCAGGCTTTTTACCAGGTAAAAGGAAGAAATGGGAACTTTAAGGGCTTAAATGGAAAATATTCCGGCAGCAGTGTTAAGACAGGAGACAACAGTCAGATTGGATGGATCCTGTTGGTGACATGTGTGTGTCTGGCAGGTGCTGGCTGGTGTTTTTCTGATAGCAGCCGAAAAGAAAAAGATGGTTTGTTTCTGGGACTTGTGATGGGGCAGTGAGCCTGTTTGCATTCAGTGCAATGGCCCAGGAACAGGATGCAAGTCTCTATGATGAAAGCTTTTATGCATCCCAGGAGATCATTTACAAAAGATGGAAGGAGTGGATACAGTACCGGAGACTGCCTGGGTCCAGGTAAAGGACCGGACAACGGGGAAGAAAAACAAAGCGGATCCTGCCTTTAGAACAGTTCAGCCGTTTTAATGAACACTGGGAAGATGGGCTGGAGATCACGATAGAACAGGAAAAGGAATTTCAGAATGAGATAACAGAAGCAGAAATATTAGACGAAGCGGGTTTACCCGCTTCGGACTATGAGATCACACAGATCGAGAAAGGAGAAGATGGAAAACTGGTTGCCAGGGGCAGAAAAAAGGTATTTGACTGCAGGGCAGTATACAGTGGGCTGATCGCAGAGAAAGATTGGGACAGGGAAGAAATGCCGGATACGGATCTGAAAAGAGAATGGGAACAGGATGTAGAATTAAAACCAGCTGTCACAGGATCAAAGTTTGTAGGAAAAATGGTTCTGGCAGTGGTAACCGGCAGCTGTGTCGGTATTGGCGCCTACTGGATCCTGAAAAAGGGAAAGTTAAATAAAGCAAGTTTAAAGATCAGGGAAAAGCGCCGGATCTTAGGGATAATTCTTTTGACAGGAGCTGCAGCCGGAATAGTCTATACCGGAAATACAGTAAGAAAGTATCGTCTGGCTGCCGAAAAATACGAAAGTATCCGCAGGGAGGTACAGAAAACAGAAACTTCTTATGCTCAGGATCATTCTGGTACGTCTATAGATGAAATAACAATAGAGGAAGCAAAGTTAAAAGAGATCAATCCGGATTATAATTGCTGGATCCGTATTCCGGGAACGTCCATTGATTATCCAGCTGTCTGGGGAAAAGATGACAAATATTATTTAGATCATGGGTTTAACGGGGAAAAGCAGTCAGGAGGAACAATCTTTGCGGACAGCCAGAACATTCCTTTTGTATCAGCCAATACCATTTTTTATGGACATAACATGAAGGATGGTTCTATGTTTGGTGATCTGAAAAAATACAGGGATCCCGGATTTTTAAAGGAACATCCCAATGTAGAGATCTTTTATCAGGGGCAATGGATCACCTGCCCCATTATCCTGGCAAAAGTAACAGATGAGACAGATGGAACACCTTATCAAAAGGAGAAAGAAAGATACTGACCTTATCCACCTGCTATGGAACCAGTAAACGGATGATCCTTCAGGCACTTATTCCGGTTGCGGGGGGAATGAATTGACAAGAAATTTGCTGGACAGTATAATTAAATTAGTTAGATATACGTAGCTGAAAATGGAAAGAAAGCATGGGTGAGAAATGAAGATAAGTGGGGCACATAAGGCGATGAAGCGGGTGCTGATCTTTCTTGTTACTTTGGGAATTATTGTTCCGATCCTTTTTACAGCCGGGCAGATGGGGCTTTTTTCACCAGAGCCTACAGTAGAATAGAGGCTGGTATTACAAGTGAATCAGCGCCGGTTTTGCGGATCGCAACAGATTATGATTTCTGTCCAAATTCCTATTACAATAAGGATGGGGAATTATCAGGTCTTTATGTTGAGATCATGATAGAGGTGGCAAACCGCTTGGGAATGCGTCCGGAGTTTAAAACGGCTGACTGGATGGGCTGCCGGAAAATGCTTACTGAGGACGAAGTAGATGTTTTGACGGGACTGGAAATATTTTCCAATATGGAAGGGACTTTAAGGACGATCCCTTTCTGTTCGGATGAACTGCGTGTATATGGCAGAAGCAGGATCGACAGTGCGGCTGCCCTTGCAGGTAAGAAGGTTGCGTTAATGGCGCGTTCTGTGATCGCAACCACCTATGATCTGCAGTGTGATTATCTGGAATACAGCACCAATACGGAAATATTGGAGGCAGTAGAGCAGGGAGAAGCAGATTTCGGGATCTGTCACGGTGCAGTTGCCACAAAGATCATTGAAAAAATCATCTGCATCTGGTGCCAAGCCTTGTGATCACAAAGAGTTATCCGGCTTTAGCAGTTCATGATACACAGCCAAAACTGCAGCGCATGATCAATGAAGTGGTCCGGGATATGTCTGAAGACGGAACTATTGGAAGGCTGCAAAATAAATGGATCACGGAATTTGCCAGAAACAGGTCCTTAGAATATGTATTCCACCAAAATGAAGTATTTTATATTACATTTATACTGGGGATCATCATTGTACTGTGTATTACAGCCGGTTACTGGGAAGTAGATAGACGTCAGGAAAAATATATCCGCACCCTATTGGAATATCAGGAAAAACTGCAGCAGTCCAATGAAGAGACGAAACGGGCCAATCAGGCCAAAAGTGAGTTTCTCTCCCATATGTCCCACGATATCCGCACACCGATCAACGGGATCATGGGTATGGTGGAGATCATCAAGAAAAATCTGGATGATCCGGAGCGGATCAAAGACTGTCTGGAAAAGATCGATAAAGCATCGCATCATCTGCTGTCCCTGATCAATGATGTTTTGGATATGAGCAAGATCGGAAGCGGGAAGGTCCATCTGGAAGAAATACCGGTGGATCTGGATGAGGAGATGGAAAAGATCCATGCGATTGCAGATGTACAGGCGAAGAAGCAGGAAATAAGGTTTTCTATTGAGGATGAAGTTGTCCACAGACAGTTTCTTGGCAGTCCGGCCCATTTGAGAAGGATCCTTTTAAATTTGATCAGCAATGCCCTGCGTTATAATAAAAAGGGGGAAAGATCTGTCTGGCCATCCGGGAAGTGGAATATGACGGATCCCATATCGGTCTGGAGTTTAAGGTTCAGGATACGGGAATTGGTATGAGCCGGGAATTTGTGGAAAAAAGCCTGTTTAAGCCATTTACACAGGAAGATGACCGTGTAAGGACCGAATATCGGGGAACCGGTCTTGGGATGTCCATTGTTTATGAACTGGTAAAGCAGATGAACGGTACGATCGATGTAAACAGCAAACCGGGGGAAGGTACAACATTTACAGTAAAGTTGGCATTTAAGACAGTGGACCCTGCATGGAAAAAGAAGGAAATACAGGAAGAAAACAGGAATATTACCGGGATGAACATACTGGCTGTAGAAGATAACCAGTTAAATATGGAGATCCTTCAGTTCCTGTTAGAAGAAGCCGGAGCGAAAGTAACGGCAGTATCAGACGGAAAACAGGCAGTAGAATATTTTGCGGATGCAGCATCAGGCACCTATGATGTGATCCTGATGGATATTATGATGCCAGTCATGGACGGTCTTGAAGCGTCAAAAAAGATCCGTGAACTGCCGGAGGGCAAGGGAAAAGACATTCCGATCATAGCGATGACGGCCAATGCATTTGTAGAAGATAAGGAAAAGACAAAAGAGGCGGGAATGAATGCCCATCTGACAAAGCCTGTAAACAGGGAAGAGATCATCCGGGTTCTGGCAGCATATTGGAAAAATAAAGGTTAACGAGTACATGAGAGAGTTTTGGAAGAAGACCATCCAGGTCCTGCTGTATGGAGGTCTGGAAAAAGAACAGTATAAGAGAATCTCTGCTGAGATCAACGAGGCGAACAGAAAAAGCATTGTGGTGCTGTCAACACACCAATAAGATCATATTTATGGGAGCCATCCTTTTATTTGGAATGTTGGCATTTGTAAATTTCAGGATCAGAAACAATCCGTTTCTGATCCATGTTTGCGCCTGTATGTTTATGGCATTTTATCTGGGGGTGGGTATCCTTGCAGCCATCGGAGAAGGAAGCATTCAGGAACGGACGGGCTCAGGAAATACAAAAATTAAATGAAGAACTGGCTGCCAGCCAGGAAAAACTTCAGGCTGCTTTAGTGGCTGCTGAAAAGGCCAGCCGGGACGAAAACCACATTTTTAAGTAATATGAGCCACGACATCCGGACTCCTATGAATGCCATTGTCGGACTTACCACTCTTCTGGAACATGAGATCCATGAGCCGGAAAAAACTGCAGCTCCACATCCAGAAGATCCAAAAATTCCAGTCAGCATCTGCTGGGACTTATCAATGACATTTCTGGATATGAGCAAGATCGAAATCCAGTGAGGTGAAAATTAAAATGAAGATCCCGTTGATCTGATGGAGCAGGTGCACAGATAGACAGTATCATCTGTCCACAGGCAGAAGAACGGGGACAGGAGTTTAAGATCCATGTTCACGGGATCGATCATGGACATCTTCTGGGAGACTCTGTGCGCCTGCGCCAGATCTTTATCAATCTGCTGTCCAATGCTGTTAAATATACACCTGTTGGGGGAAGCGTTATCCTGGATCTGACAGAAGAGCCAAGCAGTATACCGGAACATGCCAATATATCCATTACAGTTACAGATACCGGATATGGAATGACGCCGGAGTTTATAAAAACGATCTTTGAACCTTTTACCAGAGCAGAAAATTCCACGACCAACAAAATACAGGGAACAGGACTGGGTATGGCCATCACGAAAAGTATCGTTGACCTGATGGGCGGCAGGATACAGGTGAAAAGCGAGTTAAATAAAGGAAGCTGTTTTGAAGTGGTACTTCCTTTTGCAATAGATCCCAATGGTTCACAGGAAAAAAATGGAAAATATCTGCATCAGGAAGGTGAAAAAGTTTCCGTATTAAAAGGAATGAAATTTCTTTGCGCAGAAGATAATGAACTGAATGCGGAGATCTTAGAAGCGATTTTGGAAATGTACCAGGCATCCTGCAAGATCTGCCCAGACGGTGAAAAACTGGTTGAAGCCTTTGAAACTTCTGCTTTCGGAGATTATGATGCTATTTTAATGGACGTACAGATGCCAAATATGAATGGCCTGGAAGCAACGAAAAGGATCCGTAATGGCAAAAATCCTCTGGGCAGGACCATTCCCATTATTGCTATAACAGCCAATGCATTCAATTCAGATGTACAGGAATGTTTAGATGCCGGTATGGATGCACATGTGTCCAAGCCGTTGGATATAGGAAAAATAATAAATAGTTTTAAATTCCCTATAAATTTATCTTTAAAAACTAGATATGAAATAGGTAAAAATGTGATAGAAGAGAAAATATTGATCCTTCTGTAGAATATAAAAATTCAAAAGGTGCAAGATGATGATAATGTATAAAATGTAAAATTTAAAAGTATTTCCATTATATTTGGAAAAATATGTTTAATTACATATTTAGAAAAACTAGTAGGAGTATTTGCCATTTCTGTAGATTTCAAAAATACAGAAAATATTTCTGATCGGTCCTTTTAGGCTGTTCCAGCATATGATAAATTATGAGGACAATGGAAGATATCCCCATAAATATTGCTGGAAAGAGAGGAAGAGGATATGGATTTTGG
>ENA-OPZN01000416-OPZN01000416.1-human-gut-metagenome-genome-assembly--contig:-NODE-416-length-13615-cov-1.944098_pt1 | contig 13615 bp, 19 predicted proteins | sample MGYA00242483_ERZ504503 | MGnify/ENA primary metagenome ERZ504503 (study PRJEB26092, sample SAMD00036285) | human gut metagenome | host: Homo sapiens | study: EMG produced TPA metagenomics assembly of... | reverse complement strand
CGTTGGGAAAAACGTTAATATATGTACTGCATTTTAAACGAATTAAGTAAGTTATCGGATACAATTGTGAATCTACGCCTGAGTGAGCAGTAATATAATTGTTACTGTTCACACACCACTATTCCGCGAGGTGTTTTGGCTAGTGAATATGCCAAAATCCCGAGACATACAAGCCAAAATTCCATTGCCGCAGGCAATCTGGAATGAATTTTGGCTACGTTACTGTGAACGGAGTGAACAGTAACATATAATTCCAATAACCTTTATTTTCTCTGTCTTATCTTTCTGGCAGATATGGAAAATGTATGCTAAAATAGAAATAGCAAATTTGTATGTAAAATAATAAGGAAGGTAAGAGGGGGAAATGGAGAAAGAGGAAAAGCGTGCAGAATCAGGAGAAATGAACACAGGAAGAAACAAAGTAACGGAAGCGAAAAGCTTACTGAAAAAAAAAGCTTCAAATATTATAGTAGTGAGATTCAGCGTGATGTGGGAAATCTTGTAAAATGGCTGATGATCGCGGTACTTGTAGGATGTATTACAGGAGCGGCGAGTACACTGTTTTCTTTTGTGCTGAAGAGTGTGACAAATTGCAGGAAAGAAAATGAATGGATGTTCTATCTGCTTCCGGTGATGGGATTAATTATTGTATACCTGTATGAGAAATTTGGTAAGGATGATGGAGGTACGAATCAGGTGCTTTCTACTGTGAGATCACAGGACGATGTGCCGATTTTATCTGCACCTCTGATTTTCATTTCTACAGCACTTACGCATCTGGCAGGTGGCTCTGCAGGACGTGAAGGTGCGGCAATACAGCTTGGTGGAAGTATTGCCAATCAGCTTGGACGTTGGATTCATCTGGATGAGGAAGACCGACATGTAATTGTTATGTGTGGTATGAGTGCAGCATTCTCTGCATTGTTTGGAACACCGATGGCTGCGGCTGTTTTTGCACTGGAGGTAGTCAGTGTAGGAGTGATGTATTATACAGCTTTGATGCCCTGTATGATTGCTTCCCTGGTTGCATCCGGATTTGCGGCAGGAATGGGAGTTACACCGGAGACTTTTCATGTAGTGGATATTCCGAAGCTGACTATTGAAACGGGTTTGAAAATGGGTGCTATCGCTGTTGGATGTGCAGTGATTAGTATTGTATTCTGTATGGTGCTGAATGGAGTTGCCGGAGCATATGGAAGGTGGTTTAAGAATCCATATGTGCGTGTAGTTGTGGGATCCTGTCTGGTGATTGGAATTACATTACTTCTGGGAACTTCAGATTATATGGGCGCAGGTGCAGAGCTGATTGAGAAGGCAGTGGAGGAAGGACAGGCAAGACCTCTGGACTTCTTCTGGAAACTGGTACTGACTGCATTGACAATGCGTGCAGGATTCCGAGGCGGGGAAATTGTTCCTTCGTTCTGTATAGGAGCTACATTAGGATGTGTGATGGGAAACTGGCTGGGATTTTCGCCATCTATCTGTGCTGCATGTGGAATGACGGCGGTATTCTGTGGAGTGACAAACTGCCCGATCACATCAATTCTGATTGCATTTGAAATGTTTGGATTTAAGGGAGTTCCTTTTTATCTGATTGCTGTTTCTATCAGTTATGCGGCTTCAGGATACTATGGACTGTATAAGGACCAGACGATTGTGTATTCTAAGTATAAGGCAAAGTATGTGAATAAACCTACGCGGTTTTAACCGAAACTGCAGAGCAGTTGTTCGGTGTAGAGATATAAATAGAAAATAAGGACAGTTTTTCAGTCTAATAAGAATCTGAAAAACTGTCCTTATTTTTGTTAATTCTAAAGCCATGAAAAGCGACAGTTGAGGCAGACAGATTTGTCTATTGAAGAAATTTCTTTGGGTGTCGGTTATGAAAACCAGAGTTATTTTTTCCGGCAGTTTAAGAAGCGATATGGAATGATTCCAAGGAGATACCGGATAGAAAAAGGACAAAAAGTATGTAAACTTTTGAAAAATTCAGAAAGAGTCGGTATGCTTTTACGTTGCAGGGAAAGAGAATAAATGTTAAAGTAAATGATACGGTATAGTGGGCAGGGAATAATAGAGATTATCCTGAAAAGTGTTTATTACAAATAGCAGTGACAGAAATTATATCGAATATGTAGAGAGAGGATGGAGTTTACTTGGAAAAAGATAATCAAAGTACGCAGGAGATAAATTCGCAGGCACAGAATCCGCTTGGTATAGCACCGGTAGGCGGTCTGATTGCGAAGTTTGCGATTCCTGCGATCATCAGTATGCTGGTCAGTGCGATGTATAATATCGTGGACCAGATTTTTATTGGCCAGGGAGTGGGGGATGCTGGGGAAATGCAGCTACAAATGTGGCGTTTCCTGTTACAACGGTCGCAACTGCGCTGGCATTGCTTTTGGGAATTGGCGGTGCATCAAATTATAATCTGGAAATGGGGGCAGGACAGGAGAAGAAAGCCAGCGGGATTGCAGGTACTGCGTTGTCGTCACTGGCAATCAGTGGTCTGATACTTGCTGTGATTGTACTGATGTTCCTGAAACCACTTCTGACATTGTTCGGGGCAACTGCAGATGTTATGCCTTATGCTGTTGATTATACAGGTATTACTGCATTTGGACTTCCATTTTATATTTTGTCTGTCGGCGGGAATCATGTGGTCAGAGCAGACAGAAGTCCGACTTATTCTATGGTCTGTATTATGATAGGTGCGATCATCAATACTATTCTGGATCCGCTGTTTATTTTTGGATTCGGATGGGGAATTAAGGGTGCTGCATGGGCAACAGTGATCGGACAGGTTGCTTCCGGAGTTCTGGTAATTGTGTACTTCTGTAAGTTCCGCAAAATGTATCTGTCCGGTGGGATGCTGAAACCAAAGCTGTCATATCTTAAAGCAATTATTTCTCTGGGACTTGCATCCTGCATTAATCAGATTGCCATGGCGATCGTGCAGATCGTATTAAATAATATTCTGCGTTATTATGGAGCAAATTCCGTATATGGAAGTGATATTCCCATTGCCTGTGTAGGTGTTATCTCCAAAGTCAATATGGTGTTTATGGCAATCTGTATTGGTATTTCTCAGGGCAGTCAGCCAATCTGGGGATTTAACTACGGAGCAAAGAAATATGACAGAGTAAGACAGGCATACCGTTATTCTGTAACTGCCTGTACAGTAATTGCAACGATATTTTTTTTCTGTTTCCAGATATTTCCACACCAGATCGTGGGTATCTTCGGAACAGGAAGTGATCTGTATTTTCAGTTTGCAGAACGTTATCTGAAAATATTTATGTTTATGACCTTTGCAAACGGTATCCAGCCGGTATCTTCCGGTTTCTTTACTTCTATCGGTATGGCGAAGCTGGGTATTGTAATGTCTCTGACACGGCAGGTGATTTTTCTTCTGCCATTGATCATTATCTTTCCGTTGTTTATGGGAATTGATGGAGTGATGTATGCAGGACCGATCGCAGATGCAGCGGCATTTGTGCTGGCAATTGTGTTTGCGAGACGAGAACTGGGAAAGATGCGCAGTGCGGAAATAGCATAAAAAAGTCCGCAGATAATATGGAAGAAATTTGGCCATATTGTCTGACGGGAACTTTTTTATAAAAGATTGTAAAACTGATCGAACAGCTCTGTCTGGAAGCTTCCGGGTCCGGAGCTGTTTTTCTCCGCTCTTTCTCCTGCTGTGCCAAATTCTCTGGCTGCTGACAGGGCCGCTGTAAATGGGTCTGTAACTGCCAGATAGGTGGCACAGATCATTCCAAGCATACATCCGGTTCCTGTGATCTGTGACATGGCAGGAGTACCGTTTGTGATAAATTCACACTTACTGGCGGAGACGATCATATCTTCTTTGCCTGTGATAAGAAGTGTAGTATTCCATTGGGAAGCTTTTTCCTGGAAAAGTTCTTTCAGGTGGGAACGATTGGCATCTGTAAGCACATCCTGTACACCTGCGTCAATTCCGATTGCATGTGCGGTCTGTCCGGACATGGCAAGAAGTTCAGACATATTTCCTTTAAGGAGTTCGGGCATGTGGATGTTCATAAGCTTCTGCGCAAATTCATAGCGCAGATTGCTGCAGGCGGTTCCTACCAGATCAAGCATAACAGGTATGTGGAGACTGGCAGCGATTTTCAGAGATTCAGGCATGGATTTCATACGCGCATCGGTGATATTCCAAGATTCAGTGCCAGTGACTGAGCATGGCTGGTGATCTCAGCTACTTCAGCAGGATGTTCTGCCATGATCGGGCGCTCCGCTCGCCGCAGAATAATATTCGCACAGTCATGAATAGAAATCGGATTAGTGATGCAATGAATCAGCGGCTGTGCTGCTCTGGTTAATTGTCTGGGATTTGTCTGATTTACGATCATATACTTTTGCTCCAAGGCTTTGCTGAAATTTGGCAAGCATTCCTGCGTGACTTAATGCTTTCAGGAAGAAATAGGCAATGGTGCCGCCCATGCAGGTTGCTGCCAGAAACATTGGTGTATAGAAAAATGCGTTCAGTCCGCTTCTGCCCATAAGAAATGCCATTACAGGATAGGAAACCAGAGAGCCGATGATACCGGTTCCGAAGATTTCACCGATCACTGCGCAGATAATCTTTCCATGAGAAGCGCGGTAGAAAACGCCTGATAAAAATGCGCCGAATACGGCACCTGTCAGTGCAAGTGGCGGGATACCCATAAACATCATGCGGATGATTCCGATGAGAGTGGCACAAAGAAGTGAATACCACGGTCCCAGAAGTACGGAGCAGACGATGTTTATCAGGTGTGCAGTAGGGCACATACCCTCGATTCTCAGAATGGGTGAGATGACAACGCCGATGGCAACCATCATGGCGAGCATGACCATTCTGAGTGTTTTTGATCTGTCTGTGTTCATAATGAACCTCCTTGAAATGAAGATTTGGTCTGCCGAAGCAGACATTATCAGTTGTGCAGGAAACAGATAAAATCCTGCAAAAAATCTGCCGGAATAACACACTGGCAGATTTTAATATACAAATACAGTCCCTACGCTGGCATTATCCATATCAGGTGCGGTCGAAGATCAATCTTCCTCTCAGCCTGTCTCACAGGCTCCCGTTGTTATTATCCATTATGCAGATTTTCTTTTGTTAGAGCGTATTTGAAAAATGCTTTACGCAAGATGTGCGTTACAATTTTCAAACACGCTTTAGAGTAACACAAGCTTTTGGAAAAGTCAATGGGATGTAAAAGCAGGGTAGTGTAAATTTCCTACAGTAAATTTACACTACCTAATATTATTTTTAAGTTGACTTTTTATTTTTTTCAGCATATACTAACAGTAGCTAAGGAATGTGACGAGATTCCATGAAGCGAACTAAAGAAACAAAAGCCCTCAGAGTTGCAGCTCTGAGGCTTCTTGCTCGTTACGGTGAGCTGTTCCGTTTGGGCTGTTGCTGTCTAGTGTCTGCCGTCCAGCCATTTGCATATGTAGTAGCTAACTACGCCTGCTAAAACAGAGACAAGAAATGTGACGAGAATTTCTTCCATGAAACTCACCTCCTTTCTGCTGGAGGTTCGACAGCTCTTATAGTATATCATAGGCTTAGGACGAAATTGAAATAAAAATCTATTTGTACTAAAACGATTGTCCGTGCTATGATTAACAGGTAGATGACAGACAGCATATGATAAAAAGAAGCTGTCTGCATGGACAGAAAGGCAGGTTAAATCTGATGAAACAGGAAAATTACATAAAGGGTATGATAATGATCATCCTGTCGGCGTTTTTCTTTGCTTGTATGAATGTGAGCGTACGTCTGGCAGGTGATCTGCCGTCTGTGGAGAAGAGCTTCTTCCGGAATCTGGTGGCGGCAGTGTTTGCAGCGGTGATTCTCTGTAAAATCGTACAGTGCCGAAGGTGGATAAGAAATACTGGGGACCGCTGATCCTGCGTTGTGTGTGCGGGACACTGGGGATTCTGTGTAACTTTTATGCCATTGACCATCTGTTGGTGGCAGATGCATCGATCCTGAATAAGTTATTCGTCCGTTTTTGCGATTATTTTTTCATTCCTTTTGTTAAAGGAAAAGATCAGACCGGCACAGGCAGCGTGTGTTGCGCTGGCGTTTATCGGATGTTTATTTGTAGTGAAACCGGGATTTCAGAATGCGGCACTTGTTCCGGCACTGATCGGAGTCTGCGGTGGACTGGGAGCAGGAATTGCGTATACGATGGTGCGTGTACTGGGAACTCACGGAGTGAAGGGACCGGTTATCGTGTTTTATTTTCATTTTTCTCCTGCTTGTCGGTTGTACCTGGATGTTGTTCCATTTCACACCCATGAGTATGAAGCAGCTTGTGACATTGCTGATGGCAGGATTATTCGCAGCGGGCGGACAGTTTACGATTACGGCTGCATACACCTATGCACCTGCAGGGAAGATTTCCATCTTTGATTATTCGCAGATTATTTTTGCCACGATGCTGGGATTTGTCCTGTTTGGAGAGATTCCGGATAAGTACAGCTTTACAGGATATGTGCTGATTATTCTGGCATCATTGGGTACCTTTCTTTATAATATGAGGGTAGCTAAGGCTGGTAAATGAAGAAAAAGTAAAAAGGATTTTCTGATTTATTCAGTAAGTCTGATGAATCCGATCAGTATATAGAATTATTGGATTGTAAACTATAAGTAAAAAAAAGTTGTCAATAAAAAACGCTTTGTGTTAAAGTATCCAATATGTTAAAAAATTAAGGAGAAAGGTGCACAAAGATGTCTTTTTATAAAAAATATTCCACTACGCCCTCACCATGGAATGTGCCTTGCATATTTCAAGGGTGAGGGATACAGTAATGGGTTTTCCGCACATATGCAGGAAATGCTGGATATTTTCCAGAAGGGAGCAAAGATACAGCTTCATGCAGATACAGACGAGATCTGTTCTGCCTGTCCGAATAATGAAAAAGGATGCTGTTCTTCCTTTTCGCTTGTAGAAGCATATGACAATGCAGTGCTGGAACTGTGCGGTCTGGAAAATGGACAGATCATGGAATTTGATGATTTTACAGATGTTGTTCAAAAGAAAATCCTGGCATCAGGAAAGAGGAAAGAAATCTGTGGGAATTGTCAGTGGAACTCCATCTGTGAAAGCCAGAAGAGCAGATGGGAGAAATGCTAAGAAAAATAGAGTTACAGAATGAATAGCGTTCCGGTACAGAACAGAAGCTATGAATAAAAAAAGTCAGATGCGCAAATAGTGCAAAATGAAGGAATGGGTGATGGAGAATAAACTGAATATAAAGGAATATTTAGATAAGGATGAACAGAAAGACTTGCTACGCCTGTTGACAGCCGGTTCGGTAGACGATGGAAAGTCTACCCTGATAGGACGTCTGTTGTTTGACAGCAAGAAGTTGTACGAGGACCAGCTTGCCGCTTTGGAACGTGACAGCAAAACGTGTGGGGAATGCAGGTGACCATATAGATTACGCTTTGTTGTGCGACGGGTTGAAAGCAGAGCGCGAGCAGGGTATTACGATTGATGTAGCTTACCGTTATTTTTCAACGAACAACCGTAAATTTATCATAGCCGATACTCCGGGACATGAACAATATACCCGCAATATGATTACCGGAGGTTCTACTGCCAATCTTGCCATAATCTTGGTAGATGCTCGCTGGGTGTGATTACGCAGACCTGCCGCCATACTTTTCTGGTATCTTTATTGGGAATAAGCATGTGGTGCTGGCGGTGAAGCAAGATGGATCTTGTCGGGTTTTCGGAAGAGCGTTTCAACGAAATCGTGACCGAATATAAGAAGTTTGTAGGGCCATTGGGAATCCCGGATGTGACTTGTATTCCTCTTTCGGCACTTGACGGTGACAATGTGGTGCAGAAATCTGAACGTACGCATGGTACAAAGGTACTTCTTTATTGGAATTGCTTGAAACGGTTTCCATCGAGAATGACCATAATCTGACTGATTTCCGTTTCCCGGTTCAGTATGTATTAAGACCGAATCTGGATTTCCGCGGTTTCTGTGGAAAGGTTGCTTCCGGTGTCATCCATAAAGGAGATGAGGTGATGGCTTTGCCTTCCGGCAAGAAATCTCATATCAAGAGTATTGTTACTTATGATGGTGAGTTAGAGTATGCTTTCCCGCCGCAAGCAGTGACATTGACTTTGGAGGATGAGATTGACGTGTCTCGCGGAGATATGTTGGTGCATGCCGATAATGTGCCTGTGATAGATCGTAACTTTGAAGCCATGTTGGTATGGATGGATGAGGAGGCGATGGACCTTGACAAATCTTTCTTTATCAAGCATACCACCAATACAGGACGTACCCGTATAGATAGCATTAAGTATAAAGTGGATGTGAATACGATGGAGCATCTGTCTGTTGAAAACGGTAAATTGAAAAAGGAGGATCTGCCTTTGCAATTGAATCAGATTGCCCGTGTGACATTTACTACCGCCAAGCCGCTTTTCTTTGATTCTTATCAAAAGAATAAAGCTTGCGGTTCTTTTATTCTGATTGACCCCATTACCAATAACACCAGTGCGGTGGGGATGATTATAGACAGAGTGGAAGCCAAAGATATGCTGAATGCCATGGAAGTTCCTACTTTGAATCTGGCGGCTATGGGTATTGGTGAGGAACATTATGAAGCCATAGAAAAGGTGGTGAAAGAATTGGACCGTCAAGGCATTTCAGTCAAGATAGAAAAATAACAGCGTACAATTAAAAAAGAAAGTAATGGGATTACTTGAATTCAACAAGCTGCCGATTAATACATTGGTAGGCGCCGATTGGAAACGTTCAAGGCGATTACTGCGGGAAGGGAAATTGATCCGGCATATAGAGGAAAATACCGTTTGACGAAAGCAGTATGCCGTTTGCTTTCCACCTTGGCTCCATTGCAGGAAAAGCGATACAGGAAACTGTTGGCCGACAAGCCTTTGGAACACGATCCGGTCTTTATCCTCGGACATTGGCGTAGCGGGACTACCTTTATGCATAATGTGTTCTCTTGTGACAAACATTTCGGATATAATACTACTTATCAGACGGTGTTTCCTCACCTGATGATGTGGGGACAGCCTTTTTTCAAGAAGAATATGAGTTGGCTGATGCCCGACAAGCGTCCGACGGATAATATGGAACTGGCTGTAGACTTGCCTCAGGAGGAAGAGTTTGCATTGGCCAATATGATGCCCTATACCTATTATAACTTTTGGTTCCTGCCTAAGTACCAGCAGGAATATGCTGATAAATATTTGTTATTCAATGATATCAGTGATGAGGAATTGAAAGTGTTTGAGGATATATTCACCAAACTTATTAAAAATTTCTCTTTGGAATACAGGCGGAACACAATTCTTAAGTAAGAATCCGCCTCATACAGGCCGTGTAAAAGAGTTGGTCAAGATGTTTCCGAATGCCAAATTCATCTATTTGATGCGTAATCCGTATACGGTATTCGAATCTACAAGGAATTTCTTCACCAATACAATCCAGCCGTTGAAACTGGAGGATATTTCTCCGGAGGCGTTGGAACAGAATGTGCTTTCCATTTATGCCAAGCTGTATCATAAATATGAGGCGGATAAACAATTCATTCCTGAAGGAAATTTGATGGAAGTGAAGTTCGAGGATTTTGAAGCGGATGCAATGGCTATGACCGAGCATATCTATAAATCTCTTTCTATTCCCGGATTCGAAGCAGCTGCTCCGGCTATCAGCCAATATATAGGCGGAAAGAAGGGATATAAGAAGAATAAGTATAAGTATGACGACCGTACGGTCCGGTTAGTGGAAGAGAATTGGAAGTTTGCACTGGATCAGTGGGGCTATTCCATCTAAAAATAAATGCCCGCAATTCTGTTTTTATAAGGAATTGCGGGCATGATTATCTTCTGCTGACAGAAATCAGTGTATATTATTGGGCTTCGATAATTACACGACGGTTGAATGCCGGAGGAGTTAAGGTGTTGACACCACCCATTCCGCTGATAATCAGATTGTTTTTGTTGACACCCAATTTAACCAGTTCATTAGCCACGTTGTTGGCACGGTCTTCACTTAACTGCTTGTTCCATGCAGCGCTACCTGTATCACTATCAGCATAACCGGTTACTTTCAATTTTAGTCCCGGGTTGTCTTTTACCAGATCTGCGATTTGTTGCAAATTTACAGTAGAGTTGGTAGGAAGAACCGCTGAACCGATCTGGAAAAATACAGATTGAGGAGCCGGAGCAATTTGGTTCACTGTCACTTGTTCTGTAACCACTTCAGTGGGTTGGTTGGCAAGTTGGGCCTTTAATTGAAGGTTTTGTTCTATCTGTTGAGCCAAAGCGGTATTGATGGCATCCATTTGTGAAGAGGTAAGTGCCATGATAGCATCTACATCCGGAGCAGGTTTGAATCCTCTTTGTGGAAATTTATAAGTGATACCCACTGTAGCACCTGCCATAAAATCAGGGCCTTTACTGGTGGTTTTTCCATCAAATTTGTTTTCTGTACCCATTCCGTAAAGTTCCAGATTCAAGTCCCAGGCACTGGCCAGATGGAATGTATTGATGATACCGAAATTGAATGCCAGTGAATTACGACGTGGAGCATCATATGAGTGGGCAAAACCGAAACCTACGAATGGCACGAAGTCGTATATGCGGTCTTCATTATATCCGGCTATCATGTTACTGACATTAAATAAGATGTCACCATGCAAATTCATGTAGTTGAACTTATCCTGATAGTATCCTTCGCTTAACATGTGAGGTTTGGAATATGCGGAAGGTTCACTGGAAAAACTCTTCGACTGCAAACCACTATATTGCAAACGTAATCCTAAGCCGGGAGTAAACCATTTGCCGATTGATATTTGAAGAGCGGGAGCAATACGTTTCTTGAATTTACCAAGATCGGACTGATCGCCGAACAGTACTTGTGCACCTCCACCAACAGAGAAGAACCAATTATCGAAGAAGTGATTGGTCTCTACCTTGTACTTATCCACAGGTACCTCCATTACATCTACACTCTCGCCTACAAGGACGTTTTGTGAATTGCTTTTCTGTTGCGCAAACGCAACAGAACTTAAACTGGCCGCAGCCAGCAAAAACATTAATTTTTTCATACTCATTTCTATTAGTTAATTATTGTCCAGGTTTATCTTCCCAAATTCAACTAAATAACATGAGTGCTGATAAAAAGTTTGAGTAGGTTGACTATTTAATATTTTTTTATGAAAGAAGGCTAAAAAGATAGTGGGTATCTGTGCTGTGTCCGGCATCAAAACTGAATCCTTCCCATTTGAATCCTTTTAAATCCTCAGGATTCTCTATCCGGTTTTAATGATGAAGCGTGTCAATTCTCCACGGCACATTTTTGCATAAACCACAACGGTGGTTAATTTCCCTTTTTTCCATACCTGAAATTCCGGCGTGATCACTTGTACTTCCTGCTCCACGCGTTTCCAGTCGAATAAATCTTTCATCTCCCCACTTGCCAGATTGATTAGTATTCCTCCTCTTGCTTTAATTTCTTTGATAAAGGTGTCGGTCAGAATCGGCTTCCAATAGTCAAACATGGATATTCCTCCACGTTCGGGCAGTTTGATATCTCCTTCCATTCTGTAATTCTTGATCTGGTCTAACGGGCGGAGTAATCCGTAAAGAAAAGAAGTGATCCGCAAGTGATCCTGTGCATATTGAAAATCTTCAGGAGTAAAGTCCTGTGGATGGATACGTTTATATACTATACCGGTATAAGCCAGTAAGGCAGCTAAAGCCGAGGGAGAGTCCGAACAGAAATCTTGAAATCGCATATAGTTCTCTGCTGCTATTTTGCTGTTCACACGTAAAAGTCGTTCCAGTTCTTCAGCAGAGAATTGGGACATATCAAGTGCATTCTGTATCGCTTCGGTTTGGAATTGTGGTGTGCTGGTAACAGGAGTTTGCATTTTGCTCCGTCCGGTCATTGTTTTGGCACATGAAATAAAAGTCATCATAGGCTAAAAAATAATATTTTCTGGCGGCAAATATAAGAAAAACAGATATATTTGTCTTTGTTATTCCATAATTAAATATTGAGAACTATGAAAATGAAAAAGTTAGGATTATTGTTCATGATGCTTTGCATGGTATTTGCCGTAAATGCTCAAGAATTGAAAAAGGAGATAAATTACTGATTTCATTCTAAATACTGCGGTATATGGAGATGTTTCTTCGGCTGAATTGAAAGGTAAGGTCGTTTTTGGTGAGCTTATTTGCCACTTGGTGCGGGCCATGTCAGCTGGAACTGGCTGACATAGAGAAGACTTTGTGGCCTGAATATAAAGATAACAAGGACTTCGTATTATTAGTAATTGGTCGTGAGCATACGGATGAACAGTTGAGGGCTTATAATGAACGGAAGAAATTCACTTTCCCGTTATATCCCGATCCTAAACGTGAGGTGTTCTCTTTATTTGCTGAAAAGTCAATTCCTCGCGCCTATCTTTTCAATAAAGAAGGAGAAGCCGTTTATACTTCCATCGGGTATGAGAAAGAAGAATTTGGATATCTGATGAATGCCATTGCGGAAGCATTGAAATAGGACCCTGTTGATATTTCAAGATGACTAAACTGTTCTCGTTGTTTATTATATTGTCTTTTGTTCTCCCGGTTAGTGGACAGGAAAAGCTTGATTCAGATAAAGCAAGAAAAGAAAAAGCTTATCATTTGACGGGTTCTGTCAGAGAACAGGGAGAACGCCCTTATCCCGATCCTTTGCCGGATGTAAATATCCAACTTTATTCTTTGCCTGATACGAGTTTTATAGAAGGTACGGTGAGCGATAAGAAGGGTGTTTTCCGTTTGTACCCTATGAATCCCGGTAATTATTTAATAAGGGCTTCTTTTTTAGGATATGAAACCATTGAAAAAAAAAAGTGAATATTCCTGCTTATCGGAAAGAAGTTTATGGAGGTGCTCTGATGATGAAACCTTCCAGTATTGTATTGGATGAAACGGTTATAAAGGCCGAACTGCAGAAAATGAAGATGTCCGGAGATACATTAGTATATAATACCGGAGCCTTTAAGACATCGGAAGAGCTGTTCTGCAGGATTTGGTGAGGCAGCTTCCCGGATTGGAATTAGACGAGAAATCCGGCAAGATGAATTTTCATGGAAAGGAAATCACTCAGATCTTATTAAATGAGGAAGGAGTTTTTTGCAGATAGCAAAGTTGCTTTGAACAATATGCCGGTAGATGCTTTGAAAGAGGTAAAGGTATACGAGCAGCAGTCGGATAAAGAGCAAATGACAGGGGTGTCAGACGGTAAGAAGAAAACGGTGATGGATGTGAAGACCAAGAAGGATTTGACAGATGGATTAATGGGGGACGTTTCAGCTTTGAAAGGTTCGGGGGATATGTATGGAGCGAAAATGAGTTTGAATAAATTTGTCGGAAAATGGCGGATGTCCTTGTATGGTGATTTAGGAAAACTCCCCAGATATGGTAATTTTATCAGTGATATGGCCGATAATCCTGCTCAAATGAAGGATATTGGTTTTAGCTTGGGAACGGAAATAAAGAAACTCAACCTCAATGTCAGTGCTTCATATAAT
>ENA-OPZN01000415-OPZN01000415.1-human-gut-metagenome-genome-assembly--contig:-NODE-415-length-13665-cov-2.602600_pt1 | contig 13665 bp, 16 predicted proteins | sample MGYA00242483_ERZ504503 | MGnify/ENA primary metagenome ERZ504503 (study PRJEB26092, sample SAMD00036285) | human gut metagenome | host: Homo sapiens | study: EMG produced TPA metagenomics assembly of... | reverse complement strand
ACAATAGTTGAATCCCTATTTCACTCCCATTCCAAGACATTAAAAAGCCATAAAAACGTGCGTTGAAGCGAGGCGTTGAAGTAGAAATCATGATACCGGGCAAATCGGATATTCCTTTTACCCCCGATGCCGCGTTCTATACAGCAAACAAGCTGCGTAAGAAAGGAGCAAAGATTTATGTGTACAATGGCGGGTTCCACCACTCTAAGATCATGATGGTGGACAGCCTGTTCTGCACTGTGGGAAGTACGAATCTGAACAGTCGTAGCCTACGCTATGACTATGAGGTCAACGCTTTCATTTTTGACAAAGAAACCACACATGAACTGAACACCATGTTCGAGCATGACAAGCTGGACAGTACCCTGTTTACCAAGGAAGAATATAAAAAACGCTCCGGATGGAAACGCTTCGTCGGTTGGTTCGCCAATCTGTTCACTCCGTTCCTATAGACCTCTGCCACTTCCCCAAACAAAGGTTTACAGATTGTTTCATCTCCTGCAAGGACGGGGCTTATCCCATCCGCAAGTATTCTCCATGCAGTAAAGCTTGACAGGTCATCATCAAAGAGAGCAATGCCTGTAAGCAGGAGAAATGTTACTCCACCATCACGGACGGTATCCCTGACAAGTGTGGAAAACCACGGCTTAGCTGCAAGGAAACGCTTTTCTCTCCGTATGTTTCACTTTATTATAGAATAAAGATAAAATAAATCGCTTTTTCATCCCCATAAACTACGATATTTTTCTTATTTTTGCCCAAATATGTAATTCCGCCCGAGAAGGCATAAGAGAACGAGACAGAACGATGAGAGTAGTTGATTTAATAAAAAGCACGGACAATACGGCTTTTTTCTTTTGAAATTCTCCCTCCGCTGAAAGGAACGGGTATTGAAAAACTGTATAAAACGGTTGATACGCTACGCGAATTCGACCCTAAATATATCAATATTACAACCCACCGCAGCGAATATGTGTACAAGGAGCTGGGAAACGGGCTGTACCAACGTACACGCCAGCGCCGCCGTCCCGGAACAGTTGCTGTTGCCGCCGCTTTGCAGAACAAATACAATATAACGACAGTGCCACATATCCTGTGCAGCGGTTTTTCCCGCGAAGATACAGAATATGTATTGTTAGATCTACAATTCCTGGGCATCACCGACTTGTTGGTACTGCGTGGTGACAAGGCAAAGCACGAATCAGCTTTCGTACCCGAAAACAACGGTTACAACCACGCCATAGAACTGGAAGAGCAGATCAATGATTTCAATAAAGGCGTATTTGTAGACGGTTCCCCCATCAAGGTAACAGGAACTCCGTTCAGTTATGGAGTAGCCTGCTATCCTGAAAAACACGAGGAATCACCCAATATGGAACAAGATATTTATTGGCTGAAGAAAAAGATTAAAGCAGGAGCTGAATATGCTGTGACACAGATGTTCTATGACAACCGCAAATATTTCGAATTTGTAGAAAGGGTAAGAAAAGAAGGAATCAATGTACCTATTATTCCGGGTATCAAGCCTTTCCGCAAATTATCCCAGCTGAACACGATACCCAAGACGTCAAGATAGACTTGCCGCAAGAACTGGCAAGCGAAGCGATGAAATGTCAAACAGATGAAGAAGCGGAAAGTCTTGGCATAGAATGGTGCATACACCAGTGCCGTGAATTAATAGCCTGTGGGGTTCCCAGCATTCATTTCTATACCGTAAGTGCCGTGAACAGTGTAAAGGAAGTTGCAAAAGCAATTTATTAAACAGTAAATAAATGACTATAAAAAGCAATGTTATTTAAAGATGTAATAGGACAAGAGGAAGCAAAACAGCGGCTCATAGCCGAGGTAAAAGAAGGAAGAATCCCTCATGCACAACTGATTTGCGGTCCCGAAGGTACAGGAAAGTTGCCTTTGGCAATAGCTTATGCCCGTTACATCTGCTGTGAAAACCGTGGTGAACAAGATGCCTGCGGAATTTGCCCCACTTGTGTGAAATTCAATAAGCTGATACATCCCGACCTGCATTTCGTTTTTCCTGTTATCAAGAAAAAAGCCGGAAAGGATACCGTATGCGATGATTTCATAGCAGACTGGCGCAACTTTGTCCTGCAGAACCCATATTTTAATCTGAACCATTGGCTGAAAGAGATGGGAGCAGAAAACCAACAGGCGCAAATCTTTGTAAAAGAGAGCGATGAGATTGTACGAAAGCTCAGCTTGAAATCCAGTCAAGGCGGTTACAAAATCATGATTATATGGCTTCCCGAAAAGATGAACGTGGAAATGCAGCAACAAACTGCTGAAGTTACTGGAAGAGCCTCCTGCCATGACTGTCTTTTTATTAGTATCCGAAGAGCCTGATGCCATTTTGCAAACGATCCAAAGCCGTACCCAACGATTTAACATTCATGGGATCAAAGAACCTGAGATCTCAAAAGTATTGCAAACCAAATACGGACTACAACCGGAAGATGCTGACGATATAGCACACCGCTCAGAAGGCAATTTTCTGAAAGCACTGGAAACCATACATCTGAGCGAGGAAAACAAACTGTTCTTTGAACTCTTTATAAATTTGATGCGCCTTTCCTATCAACGGAAGATACGCGAAATGAGACAATGGAGCGATGCGGTAGCCTCCATGGGGCGTGAACGTCAGAAGAATTTTCTGGCCTACTGCCAACGTATGATACGAGAAAACTTCATATACAACTTTCATCAACGTGATTTAGTGTATATGAATCCCGAAGAACAAAATTTTTCCACCCGTTTCGCACCGTTTGTCAACGAGCGGAATGTGATGGGCATAATGGACGAACTTAGTGAAGCACAATTACATATAGGACAGAATGTGAATCCCAAATGGTGTTCTTTGATTTCTCTTTAAAAATGATTGTGCTATTGAAAAATTAAAAGTTGAGAATTGAGCATTAAAAAATAACAGAACCGCATGGCATTTATTTCTTAGTTCTCAATTTTCAATTCTCAATTAAAACAGAATTATGGACAATGAATTCAAATTAAAGAACGGAAGCGGCTGTTTGTGTTGCAAAGGCTGCGGACGACAGGATAAGCAGCTGAACACCTACGACTGGCTGGCTGATATTCCCGGCAACACCGAGGAACAGGAAATGGTTGAAGTTCAATTCAAGAATACCCGCAAAGGGTATTATAAGAACAGCAACAAACTGAAGCTGGAAAAAGGGGATATAGTAGCTGTAGAAGCAAGCCCCGGACACGATATCGGTACAGTAACCCTGACGGGAAGATTGGTACCTTTGCAAATGCGTAAGGCAAACATCAAACCCGATGCCGAAATCAAGCGTATCTACCGCAAGGCAAAACCTGTAGATATGGAAAAATACGAGGAGGCAAAAGCCAAAGAACATGACACAATGATCCGGTCCCGCCAGATAGCCAAGAATCTGAACCTGGACATGAAGATCGGTGATGTGGAATATCAAGGCGATGGCAACAAAGCTATCTTTTATTACATCGCGGACGAACGTGTAGACTTCCGCCAACTGATCAAAGTACTGGCCGAAGCTTTCCGTGTACGTATAGAAATGAAACAAATTGGCGCCCGTCAAGAAGCCGGACGCATTGGCGGTATCGGACCTTGCGGACGTGAATTGTGCTGCGCTACCTGGATGACAAATTTTGTATCTGTATCTACCAGTGCGGCACGTTATCAAGATATTTCTCTGAATCCCCAAAAGTTAGCCGGACAATGTGCCAAGCTGAAATGCTGCCTAAACTATGAGGTAGACGCCTATGTAGAGTCCCAAAAACGCCTTCCAAGCAAAGAAATGACTTTAGAAACGACGGATAGTACATTCTATTTTTTCAAAGCGGATATTTTGAAGGGAACTATCATGTACTCTACTGACAAAAACTTCATAGCTAATGCTGTAACCATCACCGCACGCCGTGCTTTTGAAATTATTAATATGAACCGACGGGGTGAGAAACCGGAAAGCTTAACCGAATCTGTCAAAAAGAACGAACCTCAAAAGCCTGTTGATTTAGTAGAACAAGAAGCTTAACCCGATTCGACAAACGAAAAGGCAACAACAGCAACCGAAAGAAAAAACGTAAGCCGGAAAATAACGGTAATAACGGAGAAGGTACTCCCAATGAAAACAGACGTCCGCAACAACCTAAAGAGAACCGGTCACAACAACCCAAAGAAAACCGGCCACTTAGAGAAGGACGTCCCAAACAACCTAGAGAGCCTAAAGAAAACAAGGCTCAGCAGCCACGCGAAGAGAACGGAAACCGCCCTAAAGAAGAAAATCGCAACAGGGAAAGTCGCAACCGGGAAGAACGCAGTCGTGAAAATCGGGAAGACGGAAACCGGAACCGCAATAAACGCCGCCCCAATAATGGTAATAATGAAGGAGGCAGTGAAAACCGGAATAACGGAGGAGGAAAGGAAAATGACAACAAGAACAACGGAAACAATAGCCAAATCCCGAATGAAAAGCCACAAACTCCTGTATCAACTAAAGAATAAACTGACATGGCTGCCAATACTCATATTGGCAGCCTGTCAAAACAATATCATCTATCACTCTTACGCCCCCGTCCCCCTTGACGGATGGGATAAAAGTGATACTCTTGTTTATACCCTGCCCAATTCTATCCCTGCCGGAAATTACGAAGCAGAAATCGGTATCCGTTATCAAGAATCTTATCCTTACAGAGATATTTGGCTAGAAGTCAGCCATAACACAAAGGATACTTTGACTTACGTCACAGACACTTTACAACTTTTTCTGGTTGACGAAGCTGGAAATAAAACAGGAAATGGTCTTTGTGGATTATATCAATGTGACCTGCCTTATAAAGCATCTATTCCTATCCGTACAGAAGGAAGCGCACGTACTTTCCGCATCGTCCATATCATGACGGACAACCCGTTGACGGGAATCAGCGATATAGGTATCCGGTTGCGCAAACCGGAAAACCAATAAGCTCTAACGTTTTCCCCGCCCTGCATCAATACGCAAGAATACAAAAAGCAAGATCGTAAATCCCCACAAAGAAGATCCCCCCATAACTGAAAAAAGGCAGTGGTATGCCTATAACGGGGGTCAGTCCTAAAACCATACCTATATTAATAAACAGATGGAATAAGAAAATGCTTAATACCGAATATCCATAAACACGGGCAAAACGAGTATGCTGACGCTCCGCCACCACAATAAGACGCAAAATAAGTCCGGTAAAAAGAAACAATACAGCCGCCGAACCTATAAAGCCTTCTTCTTCCCCTACCGTACAGAAGATAAAGTCTGTATCCTGTTCAGGCACATACTTCAGTTTAGTCTGTGTACCATTCAAAAAAGCCTTTCCCCCATAAGCCTCCCGAACCAATAGCAATCTTACTCTGATTCACATTGTATCCTGCCCCCGCCAAGTCTTCCTCCATACCAAGCACCACTTTAATACGTATCTGCTGATGTGGCTCCAGCACATTATTGAAAACATAATCGGCAGAAAAAAGAAATCCCACCGAACCTATCGCAAATAGAGCAATATAAAAATAATTACGCATACGTTCATGCATAGAAAGGAAGATCAAATAGAACAATAAAACTACGCACAATCCATATTGGAACCAAGTAATGTCAAAAGGGATAACATAATACGAAAATAATAAAGCCAGCAAGGTACCACCAACACCAATCCCTCCGATATACCACACTACCGATGCTTTTTTGCAATAACTATTAACTAATAAAGCAGAAAGGATGACTATCAGCAGCAACACAGAAAATTCACCGATGGAAGTACAGTCATCCGCCATCAATTCATTGCCAAAACGGATTCCAACTACAAAATAGACCACGGCGCAAATCCCGGCAAACAAAATAGAACCCGGCATCCCCTCCCGGTACAGCATAAAAAAGAAAGCCAGATAAACCAAAGCCGACCCCGTTTCCCGTTGCAAAATAATAAGCAGCATGGGCAGCAACACCATCCCTACCACAGGCAATGAATACTTTAACTTACTCATTGTAAACCCGTAGACATTCATAAATTTAGCCAAAGCCAGCGCCGTGGCAAATTTAGCAAATTCCGCCGGTTGCAAACTTACAGGTCCGAATTTTATCCATGAGTAAGATCCCTTAGTATCCTCTGCCAGAAAAGGTGTTATCAACAACAGCAGCATCATGCCTCCATATAAAATGTAAGCAAACATATCATACAACTTATCCTCCAACATCATCAGGATAAATCCGAGCCCCAAAGAGCAACAGATCCATACAAACTGTTTTCCTGCCCCTAGTGTCGAAACTAAAAAAAATCAATCTCACCATAATCATAGCTGGCTCCACATACGCTGAACCATCCAAAGATAACCAGCATCAGATAAATGCAGATAGTCATCCAGTCCACTGATTTCCATATACTATCGTTCGTGTATGCCATAATCTATTCGTCTGTTTTGTATTTCCGCCGCTTTCGCCTCACTTTCCGGTGAAAGTTCGCCTTTTAAATATTTCTCCATCATCAATGCACCGATAGGTACACCATAGGTTGCTCCCCAACCTCCATTCTCTACATAGACTACCACGGCAATCTTAGGATCATTCATTGGTGCAAACCCCATAAAAGCAGAATGGTCCTTTCCACGGTTTTGCGCCGTACCTGTCTTGCCACACACTTCAATTCCCGGAATATTCGCATTACGGCAAGTTCCTCCCAATACTGCCGAACGCATACCTTCGACTACCGTCTGATAATGTTCACGGCTTACTTTAGTATAACGTTTGGTCGTATACAGGGTATCCAACGGCTCGTCTTCCACTTCTTTCACTACATGCGGAGTAATATAATAGCCCCGGTTAGCAATAGTAGCCCCAAGGTTAGCAATCTGCAACGGAGTAGCCGTCACTTCCCCCTGGCCGATGGAAATAGAAATAATCGTCAGTCCGTTCCATGATCCCCGATAGTTCTTATCATAATAAGCAGCATTCGGGATCATCCCACGCTTCTCACCCGGAAGGTCTACTCCCAAAGGATAACCAAATCCCATAGAAACCATATAATCACGCCATGTATTCATGGCAGTCTGTACAGAACCATACTTCTTCTTCGCCCCTATCATGTGAAACAACCCCCAACAGAAATAACCGTTACAGGAAGTTGCAATGGCAGGCACCAAAGGCAGGGGCGACCCATGAGAGTGGCAGCCCACCCTAAGACCGGCATACACAAAGCCATGATAGCAAGAATAGGCTGTCTGAGGAGTAATAATCCCCTCTTGCAGGAAAGTCAACGCCTGAGTAGTCTTGAAAGTAGATCCCGGTGGGAATTGCCCCATAATAGAACGGTTCAGCAATGGTTTCCAACTGTCACGCGCCAGTTCCAGATGATTTTTACCCCGTTGGCGCCCCACCATCAATCTTGGATCAAAAGTGGGAGCAGATACCATACAAAGTATTTCTCCTGTGGATGGCTCGATAGCCACTATACTGCCTATCTTCCCTTCCAACAGACGCTCTCCCAACATCTGAAGCTCTATGTCTATACCTAGTTTCAGATTCTTCCCCGGAACGGGAGTCTTGTCATATTTCCCGTCCATATACCGTCCCTGAATACGTCCACGGGCATCGCGCAGTAATATCTCCACTCCTTTCTCGCCCCTCAACTGTTTTTCGTATGAGCGTTCCACCCCCTGTTTCCCTATGAAGTCACCGCGTACATAGTAATCATCGGCTTCAATATCCCCCTTGGACACTTCTGCAATATCTCCCAGAACATGAGCAGCCGCATTGTAATTATACTGGCGGATAGTACGCCGCTGAATATAGAAACCGGGAAACTTGAACAGTTTTTCTTGGAAGACTCCGCACTCTTCTGCCGAAAGCTGGGTCATAAATACCTGATGAGTATATGGAGAGTAGCCCGGATTGGAACGTCTGTCCTTTATCTCGCGGATACGCTTTTTAAAATAGTCGGGGGTAATATTCAATGTTTTACATAAATCAAGCGTATCAAGGTTGTGCACCTCTTTCATCACCATCGTAACGTCATAGGCAGGTTGGTTATACACCAGCAGATTACCGTTCCGATCGTACATCACCCCACGGCTAGGGTATTGTGTCTTGTTCAGAAAAGCGTTGCTATCGGCGTTCTTTTTATAATCCTCACTCATAATCTGCAAGGTAAAAAGACGTATCAGGTAAATCAGCACAATAACGATCACCGATGCACCGATTACATATTTCCGCTTCTCCAGATTATAATCTCTTTCCACTATTTTTTCCTCCTGATTGCCTCAGCACACAATATACAAATGATGGTTATTGAGGCATCTGTCAATATTTTCAACAATAAGACAGGCAGGTTGAAGAATGAAAAAGTATCTATGACAAGTAAAATGGTACAAAATAAGAAAGTACACAATAAGATATACCGGAAGAAAGGCGAGAATCCCATACTCTTGATACCCGGTTCAAAATCCTCGACGCTATCGCGGAGCGTGACTAATCGTAATACAGGTTCACGCATAAAAGCCAGTACAGTGGCCGCAGCCGCATTCATCCCCGGAGTGTTGCCTAATATATCGACTGTCAACCCCAACAGGAATGCCCATATCATAAGGACATTACGGCTAACTCCCGAATTGTACTTCAAAATAAAATAGATAAAAAAGAAAGGAGTGGCATACCCGTTGATATGCATATGATTCAGCACCAGCACTTGCAACAGTACCAGTCCGATAAACCACTCTATTCTTTGTAGATAAGTCAACATCAACCTTCTTACTTAGTCGTTTTTACCTGCTTTTCCAACTCCAATTGTTCCTCCTGCCCTTTTGGGCAATTACGCGCACATCGTTCAAACGGGCGAAGTCCGTAAATAGTTTCACCCGCAGCAAATAAGACAAGCCATCGTGACTATCGGCGATATCATCTACCGTACCCACCGGAATGCCGGAAGGGAAAACAGCACTGTGTCCACTGGTTACAATGGTGTCACCTAAAGAAAATAATGAATGACGGGGCATATCCTTTATAAAAGCAAATTCGGATGAACCGCCATCCCATTTCAAGAAGCCGAAATAATCACTCCGTTTTATCTTACAGCTAATACTGCTTTTGGAATTCAATACCGGAATGACAATGGAGTAATGTGGAGAGGTGAGATAAACAATACCAACCACACCGCTTCCATTTACCACTCCCATCTCACTACGAATGCCATCCGCTTCTCCTTTGTCAAGTGTAATATAGTTATCAGCATGAGTCACACTGTTATTTATCACGCTAGCCTTGAATATATCATATCCTGCCAGTGCTTCCTGCTTAAGCTGTTCTACACCACTGCTGTCTTCCGTCGCTTCAATCAAAGCTTTACGGATACTCTCCAACTGCAATTCCAGTTCCACATTTTTTCTGTACCAACTCATCGTTGATCGTTTTCAGATGAAAATATCCGGTAACATTATTGGCTGCATCATACATAGCTCCCGAAACAAAATTAGCAGATGTAAAGAACGCACTCCCCTGATAACTGTTGAAGCGGAATAATAAAGCAAAACTGATTATCTCCAAAAGAACAAAGAGAAACCAGTAGTTATACTTTAAAAAGAAATTCAGCAGATTTTTCATTAATACCAATTGTTCAATGTGCTAATTTGCCAATGTGCCAATGTACTGCGCTATCCATACCGCATGGCATTAGCAAATTAGCAAACTGCCTCATTAGCAAATCATTTACCGCATCAAAAAAGAGAAACGATCTACATTCTTCAGTGCAATACCGGTACCTTTCGCCACACTCAGCAAAGGATCTTCGGCTATATGGAACGGAATATTGATTTTGTCTGTCAGACGCTTGTCCAAACCGCGCAGCAAAGCACCACCACCAGCCAAATAAATACCGTTCAAAACAATATCAGCATAAAGTTCAGGCGGAGTCTGTTCCAATGCACTAAGGATAGCTGTTTCAATTTTTGCAATACTCTTTTCCAAACAATGCGCCACCTCCTGATAACACACCGGAACTTCCATGGGAAGAGCAGTGATACGGTTAGGCCCGCGTACAATGTAATCTTCGGGAGCATCATCTCCCAAATCAGTCAAGGCAGCGCCTACATGTATCTTGATACGTTCGGCCATACGTTCACTCACCTTCACATTGTGCTGACGGCTCATATATTCCTGAATATCGGCTGTAAGATCGTCACCGGCAATACGTATCGAATTGTTGGAAACAATACCACCCAATGAAATCACGGCAATTTCTGTAGAACCACCACCTATATCAACAATCATATTACCTTCAGGAGCCTCTACATCAATACCGATACCAATAGCCGCGGCCATAGGTTCAAAAATCAAATAAACATCCCGTCCTCCCGCATGCTCAGCACTGTCACGTACCGCACGAAGCTCTACTTCAGTGCTACCTGAGGGAACTCCGATCACCATACGCAAAGAAGGAGAAAAGAAACGATTACCCATGTTCACTTTCTTTATTAAACCGCGCATCATCTGTTCACAGGCATTAAAGTCGGCAATAACCCCGTCGCGTAGCGGACGTACAGTACGAATATTCGGATTTTCCTTCTCGTACATCATTTTAGCCCGTTCGCCTACGGCAATCATCTTGTCGGTACGGCGATCAAGCGCAACGACCGAAGGTTCGTCCACTACAATCTTCCCGTTATTTAAAATGATGGTATTGGCAGTGCCAAGGTCCATCGCAATCTCTTGTGTAAAGGAGAATAATCCCATAAATTCATTTACAATTTAGCAATTTACAATTGACATTTGCAATTTACCATTTACCTGAACAATGCTGTATAAACAGTCCGATTGTAGCCGCAAATGGTAAATTGCAATGATCTTAGTGTTTAAAGTGACGAATCCCTGTAATGACCATAGCTACGCCATGTTCATTGCAGTATTGGAAAGTCAACTCGTCTTTTACAGAGCCTCCCGGCTGGATAACAGCTTTCACACCCTCCTTATCCGCTATCTCTACACAATCGGGGAAAGGGAAGAAAGCATCACTGGCCATCACTGCGCCATTCAAATCAAACTCAAATGATTTTGCTTTTTCAATGGCTTGTTTCAATGCATCCACACGTGAAGTCTGACCTACACCGCTAGCCAGCAGTTGTTTGTTCTTGGCCAGTACAATAGCATTACTTTTACTATTCTTCACAATCTTATTTGCAAATAACATATCTTCTATTTCAGTCGCCGTAGGAGCTTTTTCAGTAACCTGCTTCAAGTCGGCAGGAGTTTCCACATCCAGGTCTCTTTCCTGAACCAAAACCCCATTCAATAAAGAACGGAATTGTTTCTTCGGCAATTTAGCTTCCTTACGAACCAAAATAATACGGTTCTTCTTCTGTCCCAGAATCTCTAATGCATCTACATCATAATCCGGAGCAATAATTACCTCAAAGAACAGTTTATTGATTTCTTCCGCTGTTTCTTTATCAATCACGGCATTAGTAACCAACACACCGCCGAAAGCCGACACCGGATCGCCTGCCAACGCATCTTTCCATGCTTCCAGCACAGTAGGGCGCGAAGCTAATCCACAGGCATTATTATGCTTTAGAATGGCAAATGTCACCTCATCAAATTCATCAATCAAATCAACGGCCGCATTGATATCCAACAAAATTGTTATAGGAAATTTTCTTTTCCATGAATCTGGTCGAACATCGCATCCAGATTTCCATAGAAATAACCTTTCTGATGAGGATTTTCACCATAACGAAGTTGTTTTTGTTCTTCCACCGCGCAACGGAAAGCCGAACCTTCACCACCATCAAAATAGTTAAAGATAGCAGAATCATAATGAGAAGAAACAGCAAACGCTTCTTTTGCGAACCAACGGCGTTCCTCGCGTGAAGTAGTAGCGCCATGTTCCAGCAACATATCACGGAACGGCTTATATTGTGCCTGACTAGCGATAATCACCACATCATTAAAGTTCTTAGCAGCAGCACGAATCAAAGAAATACCACCTATATCAATTTTTTCGATGATAGCTTGTTCTTCGGCCCCCGAAGCCACAGTTGCCTCAAACGGATACAGGTCAACGATGACCAAATCTATTTCGGGTATTTCATATTTTTCTATCTGTTGCATATCTTGTTCCAAACCACGACGGCATAAAATACCTCCAAGACTTTAGGATGCAGATGTCTTCACACGTCCGCCCAAAATAGAGGGATAAGTAGTAAGATCCTCCACCGCTTTGCAAGGGAAACCTAAAAGATTCGATAAACTGTCTTGTACCTCCTGTTGACAGGAACTTCTACTCCTTCTTCGTGTAGTTTGGTTATAATCTCGTCCAAACCTTCTTTGTGATAAACGACACCAATGCGGTTTTAATTCTCTTAGCCTCTGACATTTTTTTATAGATTAAGTATTTGGGCTACAAAGGTATAAATTTTTCACTCTATAAATTCCACACATAAACGTGAAATATTATTTATCCACTCATATTTGTTTCAAAAAAGAAGAGATCCGCCACTAAATATGGATAATAATAAATTAAAAATCAAGTTGTGTGAATCCGTGCAATCCGTGGAGAACAAAAAAAACGCCTGTAACACAAATGTAACATATATGACATTTTATCATAATATACCTCCCGTACCTTTGCGCCCAATAAAATAGAGAGACAAAATTATATGGAAACAATGTTTTTGGGAATCGTCGTATTCCTTTTTCTGCTAGCCATATTCGATTTGGTAGTAGGCGTCAGCAACGACGCAGTGAACTTTATGAATTCCGCCATCGGTGCTAAAGCCGCGTCATTCAAGACCATCATCGCCATTGCCGCTTTCGGTATCTTCATCGGCGCCACACTGAGCAACGGTATGATGGAAATCGCACGGCACGGTATTTTCAGGCCTGAACAATTTTATTTTCAGGAGTTAATGTGTATCTTTCTAGCAGTTATGGTAACAGACGTAGTCCTATTGGATATTTTCAATTCCTTAGGAATGCCTACCTCCACTACCGTATCCATGGTATTCGAACTATTGGGAGGTTACTTTTCGTTCTAGCTCTTATCAAAATAGCAGGAGACGAAACCGGAATGCTAGGATTTGCTGATCTGCTGAATACGGAAAAGGCATTGTCCGTCATTTTAGGTATCTTCCTCTCAGTAGCAGTAGCTTTCTTCTTCGGCACATTAGTACAATATCTCTCCCGTCTTCTCTTCACATTTAATTATACAAAGAAACTGAAATACACTATCGGACTGTTCGGCGGTATTGCTGTTACGGCCATAATCTACTTCATGTTGATAAAAGGTCTGAAAGATTCCGCCTTCATGACCACCGAAAACAAACATTGGATTCAGGAAAACACCTTGATGTTAGTAAGTTGCAGTTTTGTGTTCTTCACCATTCTGATGCAAATACTGCATTGGTGCAAGATAAATGTATTCAAGGTGGTGGTAATGTTAGGTACTTTTGCCTTAGCTATGGCTTTTGCAGGCAATGACTTAGTTAAACTTCATCGGTGTGCCCTTGGCAGGCTTCTCAGCTTATACAGACTTCATGGCTAATGGAAACGGTGAACCAATGGGATACTTGATGAACTCACTGAATGGTCCGGCTAAAACCCCATTCTTTTTATTTTATTGACAGGCAGTCATTATGGTATATGCGCT
>ENA-OPZN01000414-OPZN01000414.1-human-gut-metagenome-genome-assembly--contig:-NODE-414-length-13686-cov-2.247511_pt1 | contig 13686 bp, 19 predicted proteins | sample MGYA00242483_ERZ504503 | MGnify/ENA primary metagenome ERZ504503 (study PRJEB26092, sample SAMD00036285) | human gut metagenome | host: Homo sapiens | study: EMG produced TPA metagenomics assembly of... | reverse complement strand
CCATTATGCTCCAAGCAAAACTTTTAATTTGGCCGGTCTTCAGACTGCCTATGCGGTTATTCCAAATAATGAGTTGCGCGAAAAATACATAAAAGGCTTAAATGCAAACCGTATTTTTAATATGAATTGGTTTGGTTCGGCAGCTCTGGAAGCAGCTTATGATAAAAGCGGCAATTATGTGGATGCGCTATGCGACTATGTAAATGACAACATGGATTATATGGTTCGGTATGTTCAGGAAAGACTGCCTATGCTTCACATGAAAAATCTGAGGCAACTTATATGGTATGGGTAGATTTTCGCGGAACTGGGATGAGTACAGAAGAAATTGAATCATTTATTGACCAGAAAGCACATATTGGAGTAGATAAAGGATCCTGGTTTGGGCCGGGCGGAGAAGGTTATCTGCGGTTTAATCTGGCATGCCCAAGGAAGATCCTTGATAGTGCTCTTTATCAGCTGGAAACTGCATTAAAAACAGATTTGACTGGTGCTTATAAATTTCTTAGTAACTTATAAAATATATAGAAAATTGTAGAAAATAAACGTTCTTTTCTATAATGAAACAAAGAAAAAAGCATGGTTAGTAGGAGGTGATACAGGTGGAACTGGCAGGTGTATTGATCGCGGTACTGCTGCTGATTTTTTTTGATCTATAAAAAGACTGAGCTTGATCCCGGCAACACTGATCTGTGTGGCGGTACTGGCATTAACCAATGGCTTTTCTTATATGGATCTGTTTATAAATCATTACGGCGTTTCACTTGCCGGATTTGTGGGAAAATATTTCTGGTGTTTGTTACAAATGCTTTGTTTGGAAAAGTAATGGAAGAAATGCTGTTAGCATCTGTAATTTTCAAAAAATGATCGGAAAACTTTTTTGGAGAATAAAAATGCTGTTTTTGGGGGCAATGTTAGCAACTGCGATCCTTTCTTATGGAGGCGTCAGTGTATTTGTTATTGTATTTACCGTATATCCCATTTTTCTTGCAACATTTCGCAAGGCAGATCTTCCAGGAAAATATATTCCAGCCTGCATTATGAGCAGCTCCTGTACATTTGCCCTTTCACTGCTTCCAGGAGGAGCACAGTTAAATAATATTATTCCTGTACAGTATTTGGGCACAACACCGGCTGCAGCTGCCGGGATCGGTCTGCTCTGCTCTGCTGCGGCTATGGCATTTATATTCATATATTTTTCTTGGGAATTTAAAAAAGCAAGGCAAAGAGGAGAGCATTTTGAAATAAATCCGTCTATTAAAGAACGGATCACAAAGTTTGAAATGGATGCCGGGATTCCGGGACCATTATCAGTCCTGCCTCTTGTAATGATAATTTTACTGATCAATATTGCACAATTAGATCTTTCTTATGCAGTGCTGGCAGGAACTGGTGTGGCTCTTTTTATTGGCTGGAAAAATATTCCGGATAAACTGCGTATTATCAATGAAAGCGCAAAATTAGTAGGACCTGCTGTTATTACAACAGCTGTATCTGTTGGATTTGGCGGTGCAGTTCTTGCATGTAATGGAGCGGAGACTGTGTTAGAAGCAATATCAGCTTTGCCTGTACCGCCTAATCTTTCCTTTAGTATTGCTGCATCTTTCGCAGGAGCAATGACTGGAAATGGCGGAGGCGGAATGGATGTGGCCATGAACCTGCTTTCCGGACAATATCTGGCAGCTGGGCTTGAGCCGGAGCTGATCCACCGCCTGGGAGCGGTAGCAACTGCCGGGTTCAGCTGTCTGCCCACAACGGAATGCAGATCACGATCATGGATACATGCGGATATACAGCCGGACAAATGTTATAAATATATTTTTATTTCAACGGTACTTTGTTCCGCCGGGTGTCTGCTGTTAGCAAATGTAATAAGCTGTTTACTGTAATAAAAATACATAGATGAAGGAGACTGGGAATGAAAATTACAAAAATCGATCTTTTATATTGCGATCCGGTAGAAGGAGGCTGGAGACCATCTTTATGCCGTATATACACAGACGAGGGAATTTATGGAGATGGAGAAGTGGCATTATCTTATGGAGGCGCTTCACAGGCTGCATTTGCCATGTTAAAGACATGGCAACCGGCTGATTGGAATGAATCCTTTGGATCATGAAGTAATCTGGCAGAAACTGTATCAGGGGTGTTTCTGGAGTTACAATGGAGGTCCTATTGTATTTGGCGGTATCAGTGCCTTTGATATTGCCTTGTGGGATATTAAAGGAAAGGTGTATGGACAGCCGCTGTACCGTCTTTTAGGTGGAAAACACAGAGATACCCTGAAAGCTTATGCAAGCCAGCTGCAAAATGGCTGGGGTGTTGGAAGAAAAACAGCAAGAACACCAGCAGATTACGCGCGTCAGGCAGAAATTGCAGTAGAAAAGGGATTTAAAGCAGTAAAATACAATTTCCTTACTTTTAGAGAAGATGAAGGAAGATATCCAAGAACAGAGCAGACAGCTTATCTGGATCCAGAATATTTGGATTTGGCAGAAGCGAGGATCGCAGCTGTAAGAGAAGCGGTAGGTTCTAAGGTAGATATTATTTTGGAAAACCATTGTTATACAGATGCCCAGTCAGCAGTCCAGTTTGGAAATATGGCAAAGAAATATGGCATTCTCTATTATGAGGAGCCGGTAGTCCCTCACGAGGATACACTTGCTTATGTGCATCAGCAGACGGGAATTCCAGTAGCCAGCGGTGAGCGGATTTACAGCAGATGGCAGTTTAAGAAAATGTTGGATAAACAAGCCATTCAGGTGATCCAGCCGGATCTTGGAAACAGCGGTGGTGTTACAGAGGTGAAAAAAATCTGTGATATGTCCTATGTATATGAAGCCGGTGTCCAGATCCATGTATGTGGAACACCGATCGTAACAGCTGCTTCTTTACATATGGAAGCAGCACTTCCTAATTTTGTAATCCATGAATATAACGTAAATACAGAAATGCCGCAGATGACCTCACTTGCGCTGCATCATTACGAACCGGTAAATGGATCTTTTACAGTACCGGAACTTCCGGGAATCGGAAATGAGATCGCACCAGAAGCATTTAAGCGCAGCCAGGTAGTTACGATCGAATAAAAGAATATTTTCCGGGGGCTGCTGTGGCAGCCCTTTTTATATTGACAGTAACTATGAAAATTAATAGTGACTAATAAAATAATCGCTAACTTGTAATAGAGGAGAAATGCATGTAAACTTGAGTACATGAAGGAATCCGGGAGGATATCGTATACACAGGAGGAACACACATCATGGAAATTACTTTTTTAGGCGTGGTATTTGCGGTTATTATAGTTCTTTTAGCCATAGGCAGACCGCTGTATCAGGCGATTGCAGGCGGAATGGTCGTAACAGCAGTGCTGTTTCATATTCCGGTAACAATAATTGGAACTAAGATAGTCAGTGTTATTACAAACTGGTCATCTTTATCTGTGTTATTATCTCTGTATCTCATTACGTTTTTGCAGAAGATCCTGGAGTCACGCAGTCAGATCCGTCTGGCACAACAGGATCTGAATGGCATTTTTCATAACCGCCGTATCAATACAGCAGGAGCAGCTTTTTTCATTGGACTTCTGCCATCTGCGGCTTCCATGATCCTTTGTGCAGATATTGTAAAGGATGCGACAGAGGGATATTTAGATCCAAAAAGAGCAGGCTTTTACAGCCAGCTGGTTCAGGCACATACCGGAAAGTGTGCTGCCTACTTATACAGCAGTACTTCTTATGTCAAATCTTTCTGGAGTGGAGATATCAGAGTTCATTCTGTATATGATCGTTCCGGTCCTTGCGCTGGCAGGACTGGGATATGCTGTTTATCTGCACCGTATTCCCAATGATACAGGGACACCGGCAAGCACCAACCGACTGGCAGACTTTGCCCATTTGATCCAGCATTTGTGGTCACTGCTTCTTATCCTTATATTGATATTAGTTTTTCATTTTCAGGTAGTAACGTCTGTTCTTGTATCCATTGCACTTTGTATTATCATTTATCGGGTAACACTGGATGAAATCAGGAAATTTATTTTCGCTGCTTTTGAAAAGAAGATGTTGGGAAATACCTTTCTTGTATTATGTCTGAAAGAACTGATCGCTCATACAGGTGTGTTATTGCTGCTGCCGGATGCTATGGCAAAACTGCCTCTGCCTACCTATCTGATTTTTGGTCTGCTATTTTTTACAGCAACTGTCATCAGTGGTTCTACAGGTGCCATTGCTATGGGAACACCGCTGGCTTTTGCAGCTATTCCGGGAGGCGCCCCCTTAATGGCATACCTTATGTGCATGGCCCATGCAGCCAGCCAGATCTCACCTACCCATGTATGTCTGGTGGTGGCAGCCGACTATTTTCATGTGACGTTAGGAGATATTGTAAAGAAAACACTGCCTGTTTCTATTGCCTTCTGCGTATTAATGACGCTATATTATAATGTGATAAAGCTGTAAAAAAAGATCCGGTAAGAGCAGGGAGAGGGGAAAAACATATGTATAAGAGAAAAATAGAAAAAGACATCCGCTGTCCGTTAGAATACGGTCTGGAAGTATTTGGCGGAAAATGGAATTCGCGGATCATCTGTGTACTGGCTGCTATGAAGATCCTGCGTTACAGTGAATTGCGCAAGGAGATGGGGAATATTACAGATGCAGTTCTGGCATCAGCATTAAAAGAGCTGATCGCAAATGGTATTGTAAAACGCCAGTCCTATGATGAGATTCCTCCAAGAGTGGAATACAGCCTTACAGAAAAAGGACAGTCAGTAGTCCCTATTTTGCAAAGCATATGCCACTGGGCCGGTGTGTTCTATAAAGAAGATAGCGAGAACGAAATGATCCAGTGTAAGAAGTGTGATTACAGATAAAGTTTTGTTTTATTTCTGGTTCTAATGTCAAGTTTAACGTTGCACTTGAGCCTCAAAAGTTTTATACTGAAGTACAAGAAGTATATCTATCATATAAATCATAACAGAGAGGAACCAGACACATGAACATCACAGGAAAAGGTATGAAATTCAGATGGCTGAACAATGCAGGCTTTGAAATGGAGTTATCCAGCGGAAAACATCTTTTAGTAGATCCATGGTTAGACGAGGCACAGGTTTATCCTATCAGCATTAATGAGATTGAACGGGCGGATTATGTTCTTCTCACCCATACACATGATGACCATTCAGACAGTATCGGACGGATCCAGAAGCGCTTCCCACAGGCAGCTATTTTTGTGGGGGATCTGTCTGCGGAAGCATTGTGTAAGGAATATGACCTGAATGTAGAGCGTCTGTTCCGTATCCGTGGCAGGGAAGAATATGAATTTGATGATGTGAAGATCGAAGTGATCTCTGCCAGACATACAGAGTCCAAAGGCGGAAATTACTGGGATAGAGGTTACTGCATTCAGAAGGACGGAAGCAGAAGAGAAACTATGTGGTATGGTTCCCTGGAAATGTACAACTTCCGCATTACCGATGTTAATGGATACAGAGCCGTTGTCTGGGGCGGAATGACCACAGAGGAGCAGATCCACCGCATGGAAAAATATAGAGGAAATGAGATCGCATTTATGCATGTCAGCCCAAAACAGGATCACCAGATGTTTGCAAGACTGGTGCAGGCTATTAATCCCAAGGCAGTTATTCCACATCACTATGATATCTGGGAAACCTTGTTTGCAGCAAAGCCAGAGTTATTAGCAGATATGAAACTTCCGGCAGATAAAGTCAATGCAGAAGGTGTTCTGGATGTGATCCGCCAGAATATCAAAGAAAACTGTCCGGATGTGGCATTCTTTATCCCGGAGCATCATAAATGGTATCAGTTTGGCTATGGGATCATGGAAGCATAAGGAAAATCTGGCAGACAGGATCTGGAAAATCGTGGTATACTTATAAATATGTTCCGAATATGCGGGGGAAAAGAAGGAGTATAACATGAGTACATTTTGGATTCTGTTAGAACAGATGGAACTATTTGTAATTTACATTCTGGCAGGTGTGATACTGGTAAAAGCAGGTTGTTTAACAGGGAGACCTTACAGCCTATATCAAAATTTGTCTTAAGAATGGGACTTCCCATTGCTGATCTTTACGAATATTATCAATGGGGTAGAGCGAAATGTTCTGCTGAGTTCCGGTTCTGTTCTGATGTTAGCATTTCTGTTTTATGTTGCCATGTTTTTTATCAGTATGGGGATCGCACGGATATTTCACGTAAAAGGAAAAACGGCGCAGATCTATCAGACCATGAGCATGTTTGGAAATATCGGATTTATGGGGATCCCCATTATCACCAGTATTTATCCGGAAAACGGCATTTTGTACGTGTCGGTATTTTCCATTGTTGACCAGCTGTTTTTATGGACCCTGGGAGTAAAACTGACAGCTCCGGAAGGAGAAGGAAAATTTGATCTGAAGAAACTGGTCAATCCGGCATCCATTGGAATTATAGTGGCGCTCTTTATGATCCTTACAGGGCTTAAATTGCCTACATTGTTAAATACAGGACTTCAAAAGATCGGTTCTACAGCAACGCCTCTTGCAATGATCTATCTGGGCGGAATCTTTGCCTGTGTTCCTATGAAAAACGGGCTGCGCAGGGGCGAACTGTACGGGATCGTATTTGCAAAAATGCTGCTTGTCCCTATGATCATGTATGGTATGATGGGGGCTTTTGGAATAGCAGGGGATGTAAGACTGACGATCGCACTGATCGCAGGAATGCCTGTTATGGCGTCTATAGCGATGATGGTAACGTCCTCTGACAGTGAATATGCCATGGGAGGGATCTTTATCACCACGATCTGTTCTCTGGTCACACTGCCGCTTGTATGTCTGATCTTACAATAAGTTTTCACAATATATTTACGTTACAAAACGAATAAAATATTGAAAAATCCTCTTTGTTTTTGTAAAATATAGTTATACTATACGTGTAGAGCAATACACTACAAACAGATACAGAGAGGAGACCGATTATGAAAGAGATGGAAACCGTCGTACAGGAATGAAAAAATAAATGGATCTTAATTACGGGGATTTTGCAGGTACTGGCCTGTGTGATCATGAATAAATTTGACATTTCCAATCCCAATATTATTCTGTTTGTGATCCTGTCCGCGGTTCTGGTACAGTTTGGATACGGAGCCGGTATGCTCTGTGGGTTTATCACATACATTTATTCTATGTATTTCTTTTCAACGGACCACAGTTTTTTCTATTTTGATGCTTCCAATCGTGATAAGATAATGGTAGTCATTTTTGGGATCATTGCCAATATCCTGATCGTTGGCAGTTTAAAAGCACGGATGGAGAAGTCCAATAAAGAGAGGATCCATCAGTTGGAAGTAGCTACTACTTTAAACAAGTGTGCGGTGGAATTATCTGCGGACCGTGATATCCATACAGCCATCTATAATCTTTTAGGGATCATCAACCAGTATTTCCAGGCAGACAGAAGTTATATTTTGATATTGATCATGAAAAACAGATCGTGATCAATACATACGAATATACAGCAGAAGGCGTGACCCGTCAGATCGACAATCTCCAGTCGGTTCCTCTCAGTGTAATTGCAGTGTGGATGGATAAGTTTGAAAATGGTCAGGTTTATTATATTGCAGATGCAGAACAGGAAAAAGGGATATCCCACCTACGAAAATGTTAGTGGAACAGAATATCAAGCGCCTTTTTAACGGTTCCTTTAAAAGAAAAAACGGTAAAAGTCACAGGTTTTATTGGTGTGGACAATCCAAAGGTTCATTTTGATGATGCGACCTTATTATTATCTCTCCAGTATTTTATTGTAAACAGCCAGTCTTCCCAGAGACAGCAGGAACGTTTGCAGTTTTTAAGTTTTCGTGATATGCTTACAGGGCTCTATAACCGCAATAAGTACATGAAAGTACTGGAAACTTTTGAAAAATATCTGTATGCGACACAGGTGTTGCTTATATTGACTTAAATGGTTTAAAACAGATCAATGATAATCTGGGCCATGAAGCAGGGGACCGGCTGCTCTGTGATGCTGCAAAAGAAATCTTAAGAACATTTCCGGAAAATTCCTACCGCATTGGAGGAGATGAATTTGTGATCATTCTTCCAGAGTCAGGAAAGGCAGAATTTGAGGAACAGATGGAGCAGGTACAGGAAGATTTAAAGCAGGCACATATCAGTTATTCCATGGGACTGGAATGGAAAAAAGAAGGCATGCTTGAGTCTATGTTAAAAGCGGCAGAACAGAGGATGTATGCAGAAAAAAATGCTTATTATAAGTTAAGAGGAAGAGACAGAAGATGTCCGGAGCGGAGCGTATGATCGGAAAATCAGCCACAAAGGCAGGTGCATGAAAGACTCCGAGAGGACATAAACAGAAAACAGAGGAAAAATAATACATGACAGACTACAGAAAATATACAGATTACATCATAGAACAGGCAGAAAAATTATTGTCCATTGACAGTCCTTCCGGCTATTGCCGCCAGGTAACAGATTATCTGTTAGAGGAATTAGATCGTCTGGGGATCCAGGCGAAACGCACCGTAAAAGGTGGTGTTGTAGCTTCTTTTGGCGGAAAGAACAAAGAAGATGGTATTCTGTTGGAGGCACATTGCGATACACTGGGAGGCATGGTAGCGGAAATTAAGGCAAATGGCCGTCTCCGTCTTACCAATATCGGAGGTATGAAACCGGCTAATGCAGAGGCGGAAAATGTGCGTATCATAACAAAGGCAGACGGTATTTACGAAGGTGTATGCCAGTTAGTGAATGCGTCCGTTCATGTAAACGGAGATTATGAAAAAACTGAACGAAACTGGGATACAGTAGAGGTTCTAATAGACGAGCCGGTAAGCTCTAAAGAAGATGCTTTAAAACTGGGGATTATGCCAGGAGATTATGTGTGCTTTGAACCAAGGACAAGAGTTACATCCTCCGGTTATATAAAAAGCCGTTTTCTGGATGATAAACTTTCAGCTGCCATTTTACTTGCATATGGAAAATATTTAAAAGACGAGAAGATAGAGCCGCAGCGTGCTGTTTATGCTCATTTTACCATTTATGAGGAAGTGGGACATGGAGGCAGTGCTTCTGTGCCGGATGGCGTGACAGAAGCCTGGTCTGTGGATATGGGCTGTGTAGGAGAAGGCCTGATGTGTACAGAGCGGGAAGTTTCTATCTGCGCAAAAGACAGCGGCGGACCTTATAATTATGAGATCGTAAGCCATCTGGTCCAGCTGGCAAAGGAGAATAACATTGGCTTTGCAGTGGACGTATATCCTCATTATGGTTCAGATGTGGAAACTACACTTCGCGCAGGAAATGATATCCGCCATGCTCTCATTGGTCCTGGTGTGTATGCTTCCCATGGCTATGAACGAAGCCACAGAGATGGGGCAGAAAACACCTTCCGCCTGATCCAGGCTTATATTGGCTGATAAAAAGGATAGTTTAGTGCCCTGTCTCCATATATTTATGATGATGATAAATATAGTGGGAGCGAGGTATTTTTATGGAAAATGGATGGTCGTACTGGTTGCAGCCGGTTTCCTGATCCCCTATGGGACGGTACTGGCAGTAACGGGAAATATACACGGGGCAGAATATGTAAGGCAGCAGGAAAAAGAAGCTGCGGGAAAATACAGGATCCTTCTGGACCGGGAGGAAAATGGCGGTTACCTGTCGTTGGAAGAATACCTGCCATCGGTACTGGCAGCTCAGATCTCGCCGGACAGTGAAATGGAAGCGCTCAAAGCCCAGGCAGTGATCGCAAGGACTTATATCCGCAGGCAGATGGGGAGAAGAAAAAAGAAAATTTCGGAATTTAAGTCTGGATCTGGACCGGAAAACCGAGGGAAGAGCTGAAAAAAAATATGGGGGAAAAAACGGAATTTCCGGAAAAATACAGCCGTCTGGAAGAGGCAGTGATCCAGACCAATAGAATTGTGATGACATATGATGGGGAGATGATCGCTCCTCTTTTTTGCGCCGTCACCGCCGGTTCTACCAGGGATGGGGATGAGGGATATCCGTATCTGAAGTCAGTTTCCTGTCCCGATGATGAAAAAGCAGCGGATTTTATCAGTTTTGTATCTTTATCTGCCAAACAGGCGGCAGCAGCCCTGAATGAAATCCCGGGAAAAGAAGGGGAAGTGAGACAGGTCCGCCCGGAAGCATTTCCAGGGAAAGTGCAGACTGTAAAACGAGATACAGCCGGGTATGTACAGGAGATCCAGATTGATGAATGTTCCTTTACTGGAGAGGAAGCAGCCGGTGCATTTGGACTTTCCTCCTCCTGCTTTTTTACAGAACCCCAGGAAAACGGGATCGGCATTACAGTAAAAGGAAAGGGACATGGCTATGGACTGAGCCAGAATGAAGCAGAGGCAAAAGCAGAAGATGGCTGGGATTTTAAAGAAATACTGGAATATTTTTACAGCGGTATTGCATTTTTCACTGAATAAAGCACCCTGAAATGGTAAGAATACTACCGAGGTGATAAAAGGTGAAAGATAAAGTAAATCAGATGTTCAAAGATAAGCTTTTTCTGGTGATGATGGTGATCGGCCTGCTTACGGCGGTAGCAGCAGTAGGTGTACTTACGGTCAGCAACACAGATGAAAAGGGACAGAGCCCTTATCTGGAAGTGCCGGGAGGAGAAATTATCGCACAGGACGGTGTTCCTGAAACTGCACAGAAGGAAGAAAAGGCAGAAGAAAAAATTTCTGAGATCGAAGCGTCAAAGGTACCACAGGAAAGTTACGCACAAAAGAAGAAGAAAGAAATCCAAAACACCAAGGATGATCTTGCAGCAGAAGCAGGTGCAGGAAAACAGGCAGCCAAAGCCCTGGTATTAAATTTTTCAGATACCAGTGTCCTTACCTGGCCGGTGCGGGGGAATGTGATCCTGGATTACAGTATGGACCAGACGATTTATTTCCCCACTCTGGACCAGTTTAAATGCAATCCGGGCATTGTGATCCAGGCAGAGGTCAGTGATCCGGTGGCACGCCCCGCAAATGCAAAGGTGCTGGAAGTAGGTTCCAATGAAGAGATCGGCAACTTTGTTGTGCTGGATCTGGGAAATGAGTACACTGCTACCTGTGGGCAGCTAAAGGAAATTTCCGCTGTTCCAGGTGAGTATCTGGAAGCAGGGCAGATCTTAGGATACGTGGCAGAACCTACAAAATATTATTCCGTAGAAGGTGTGAATGTATTTTTTTGAATTAAAAACATCAGGAAAAAACACTGGATCCACTGGATCAGATGGAGTAAAGATCAGATAAAAGAGATCAGATCAACAATTTAAGAAAAATGTTAGAAATTATTCACTGAAGCTTCAGAGCCTTAAGGTATAATCCTTTTAGAATAATAACAAAAGGAGCATCGAGATGAACATTTTATTTTTCCTGACTCCTAAAAGCGAAAGTAGCTTATATTAGTGAGGAAGATACCTTAAGACAGGCTTTGGAAAAGATGGAAGTACCACAAATATTCTGCCATCCCCATTATCAGCAGAACAGGCCGCTATATCGGAACTCTGACAGAAGGAGATCTGCTTTGGGGCATCAAAAATCAGTACCATCTGGATCTGAAAGGTGCGGAGAAGATCCCCATTACAGCCATCAAGCGCAGACTGGACAACCGTCCGGTAAAGGCAGACGCAGATATGGAAGACCTGATCGGAAAAGCGTTAAACCAGAATTTTGTGCCTGTATTAGATGACCAGAAATGTTTTATCGGTATTATTACACGAAAAAGACATTATCCAGTACTTTTATAAAAAAAGCCAGCAGCCGGAGGAAAAGTGGCCTAAACGCCAGAAAGAAGAAAAGTCAGAAACAGTTGTTGGATAAAATGCATAAAAGAAAAAAGACAAAAATCGAAACTTTGTGCACACTTTTTGAGGATCCTATGCTATTATAATAGGCGTAACCCCCCAATACATTATATAGTTTTGCTACACCCCATAAGAAACGAAATACCTTCTCCTGAGAAAGACCGGTTCCCCGACCGGTCTTTTTCGTGTCTTGAAATACCAAAGAAACACAGGAAAATGAGGACGTTATGAAAGTTCAAAAAATCCCCGCCGGTCAAAGACGGGGAAAATATTTATTATTCTTCGTTTAAGTTTTTTACAGCGATACAGAATATCAGCATTCCCACACAGGAAATAATATTCATTGCCATACCCATTTTCAGTCCCGCAATGTTGGAGACAATACCAATGATCCATGGCATCAGGATGCCGCCAAAGCTGGCAGCCGGGAGTAAAACACCGATGCTGGCTACGCTGGTCATCTTTCCGGCACAGGCAACGGCAGTTGGGTTCATGCCGGCCATGGAAAAAGCAAAGGCGAAAAGCAGGAGAATAGCAGCTACCTGGTTGTTTGCCATCATCAGTCCAATGTAAAATACGGTACAGCCAATGCCCATTTTGATCATGGCTGTGTATGGATTTTTAAGAGGGAATACAAAGGCAATCAGAAGTCTTCCGATCAGTGTGGCAGTCCACATAACAGTCACGGTGTAGGCGCTTAAAGTACCGGATAAAATGCCGCTTCCCTTAAAGTAAGTTACCAGCCAGCCGTTTACGCTGGTCTCTGCTGCGTTCTGGCAGAAGATAAGTCCTGTAAGGAGCCAGAAAACGTTTGCTTTTTAAAAATCCCCAGTCTGTTTTTCCTTTTTTCCAGCTGTTTTCTTTTCAAATGGTGTCAGATGGAAAATGATCCACATGATAAGTCCTAAAAAGCCTAAAGTAAACATGGGAACTACAGGTCCGATCAGTCCGGCCCCGGCAATTACAAAGGGGCAGATCAGAGCTCCTAAGGCATAACAGGAATGCATGATGTTCATGCCTTTTGCACGGTTTTCAGAATGGTTGCTTACCAGGATGGTACACATATTGATAACGCTTCCCTTGGCAAAGCCGATCAGAAGGAAAGAAAGCACCAGAATGCTCATCCAGCCGGAAATCCCTAGCCACAGATATCCCAGTTCATAACCTGCGCTTAGTGTAATAATAGTGGCTTTAAGTCCGATCTTTGCAGGAAGGCTCCGGTGGCAAAACCTGCCATCAGATTTCCAATACTCATAATAGACAAAAGTGTGCCGGTTACATTGTAGTCAAATCCATAACGTTCCTGCAGCAGGCTTACTATAATACCGCTGCTGATGGAGCAGATGCCGCTTAGGAAAAAGGCAATGAAGCCTGACATCTGTAGTTTTTTGTCAAGAGAATTCATAAAAGAGGGCCTCCTGTCTGCTTCGCAGCCGCTTATTTTTTCTTCACGTATGAGATTGTATCATTTGTCAATTATATCGTCAATGAAAGGACTGTATTTTTAAAAACCAACAAAAATCAGACAAATATGAAAAAACATCTTGACTTTCTGCTTTCTGAGTATTAATTTTATAAAACAAATAAAAAAACAGCAATGAAAGAGACTCTTGTCTGAGAAATGTAACAGGAAGGGGCGTCACCGACTGAGAGCGCCGCCGCGCAGGACTGGGCGAAGGGAACACTCTGGAGCTGGTATATCGAAGCGGCTTTGCCAGAAGGGATGCAACCGGCTGGAAGGACTGATAGTAGGTATATCCGTGGCATACGTTACATGCGAAAAAGAGGAGAAGTCTTAAGAGCATCCTGAAGGTTCTCAATGCGGGTGGTACCGCGGAAAGAAGAT
>ENA-OPZN01000413-OPZN01000413.1-human-gut-metagenome-genome-assembly--contig:-NODE-413-length-13692-cov-4.098046_pt1 | contig 13692 bp, 12 predicted proteins | sample MGYA00242483_ERZ504503 | MGnify/ENA primary metagenome ERZ504503 (study PRJEB26092, sample SAMD00036285) | human gut metagenome | host: Homo sapiens | study: EMG produced TPA metagenomics assembly of... | reverse complement strand
GTATTTGTCAGAATATAAGTAATTGGGGTATGATTATCCGTAATATGTATATCGTGTTTTCCGAAAAATCAGGATATTTTTGTAAAATAAAAATTGTATTACCCATTCAAAACATAGCACATGGAACTAAATGATTTTTTGATGCACGTAGCCATGCGAAAACCGCTTGACACACCCGAAATTATGGAATTGCTTAACCGCATGAGTGACGAAGCCCGCCGCATTACATTCGAACTGAACGGATCGTATCACACCATGGAAGAAATCCGGGCACTGATGTCCCGGCTTTTTGGTCGGCCGGTAGACGACACTTTCCGGGTATTTCCTCCTTTTTATACTGATTTTGGGAAAATATCCATATAGGAAAGATGTGTTTATCAATGCCTGCTGCCATTTCCAGGACCAGGGTGGAGTGACATTGGGCGACGGTTGCCTGATTGGGCACAACGTGGTTTTCGCCACACTTAATCACGACATGAATCCGGAAAAGCGTGCGGCCATGACACCGGCTCCCATCGTACTGGGAAAACGCGTATGGGTAGCTCTAACAGCACCATTCTGCAGGGAGTTACCATTGGTGACAACGCCATCATTGCAGCCGGAGCCGTCGTAACGAAAGACGTGCCGGCCAATACCGTAGTGGGAGGTGTGCCGACCAAATTCATACGGAACATAGAATAATCCGCTTTCTTGATAGAGTGATGTAAAAAGGCAAAGAAGATTATTTGCAATCCTTTTTTCACCTTTTATGTTTCCCGATGCAGAAACGTATGTTTTCCTTGCGTAAACCGTATGTTTCTGCGCAGGAAAACGTACGGTTTGCATAGCAAAAACATAAAAAATCGCCTGCCTCTTTGCCAATGAGACAGGCGACTTTTATCATATATATTTTAATGTTCAGGCAACCAGCCAGATGTATCCCAGCGGAATCAGAATACCCGCTAAAAGTAACCACTTTCCGCGTCCTGCCAGTCCATTTTTCCCTTGACCATGAACAAATCCGGATACGGCAAAGAATACCAGCGAAATGGCGAAAAAGTCGCCCATGAGATTCCATCCCTGAATGCGGTTGTAATGCAACCGGTTGAACCAGTACACCACCGGACGTTTTCATGTACTTCATAATCTACACAACCGCTGGCTGCGTCATACACACCCACGCCGCCTTCCAGCATCAGGCGATGATGGCTTTCATCAATAGACAGCACCCGCTTTACAGGAGGCAAATCTTCCTGTCGGTTCCATGCCGCAAGGAGTTCTTCGGCCTGCATGCCTTTCTCCAGTTGAACGGCCGCTTCCGTGGTACGGAAAGCCGGATCCTTGCCATTCATGTGGTTCAGCAGGATGCCCGACACGGCATAAATCAGGCAGGCTCCTACCATCAGGTAGCCCAGGTCACGGTGCAGCACACGAAGCCAGTAGGAGAGGCTCTTATTCCGCCACTTCATATTCCGTGCCGTCTATGTAGTAAATGGAATAATAGTCCTTGTTATTGGCCTTCATCCATTCACGCATGCTCTGAATGTTGTTCATCTCCGCATCGCAGGTTTCGCCGTTGCCTTCTGCTTTTCCCTGCTTTTCCTTCAATTCTTCTTCCGCCTGGTCAATGTATTCCTTGGTCAGACGGTTCTCGCGAAGAATCCCTTTGATGATGACCTCTGAACCAATCAGCTCACGGTTGAATCCGCCGATATTGCCTTTTGCCTCCACACGTACGGAAGTCTTCTGGTCTTTTCCCATTACAAAGCAACGGCGTCCGGAATGCTTGCAGGTATGTGTGATGAATCCTTTCAGCACCACCTCCTTATCTACATTCTTTTCTGCATCCTTCAAAATGTCTTCCACATATTTTGCCTCACTGGCCGACAGAGCGGCAGTAGGCTGTTCCTGAGAGGTCTCTGATTTTTTGTTATTGTTCACACACGAGGTAGCCGTCAGCAGACAGGCCGCAGCTACGATAAAAAACAGTTTTTTCATTTTCAATTGAATTTATAGTTATTCATATTTATTCCAAGGAAGAAATAACAGTGCTACTATCCCGGATAAGCCGGCAGCGCACACGCATAGCGCCATCAGTATCCGTCTGTACAAAGATACCTTGTTTCTGCACAAAAAGAAAGTCAGGAGGGCTAAAAAGAAGCTCACCGCTAATCCCTTTGAAGAAAGATTACCCGCATAGAGATTCACAAAGGAACTCGTTTCGGAAGAAGGTGACAAACGGAACGGGAACAGCCATTCCGACAACTCATCCCACAAAACGCGCTTCCGGTCCTGATGATAGGAAGAGAGTGACTGAAGCGTCACGGCATCCAGTCCGTAGCAGTCCATTCCTTCCGCATCCGATACGCGTACGGTCCAGTAAAGCAGGTTTCCCAGAATGCTGATTTCGTCTTTCGTGATGTCTATCGGACGGATATCGAACGGCAGGAAGCGATAACCGCCTTCATCCGTGCTTTCCAGTAAGCCCATTTCACCTTTCTCGCCAAACAGATAGCCATAGAAACGCTTGTCGCTCGTCTCACTCATGACAAACCATTTGATGCCCAGCTGCGAACCGATACCCGTATCTTTCACGAAAGGCCGTCCGTTCACCATCTTCAGGTGGAAGAGAGCCCCTTTGCTGTCCAGACAGAAATAGCCCTCCTCATAGGGCTTTCTCACTGTAGGGTTTCCCCAATAAGCTTTTACCGGAAAGCTAAACCCTTTCTTGATAAGCTCTTTGGTGAAGATTTCACTCTTCTGCCGATTTACCGAATTGGACTGCGCATCGACAAAAGTCAGTTCACGGTCCATCCGGAAGTAGTCGCCGGGAAGCGTAAGATTTCCCCGTTTGGGCATGGCTTCCAGCAACACCCCCATAGCGGGTTGCGGAGAGAATACATCGACCGGACGAAAACGGAACATCACTTGTTTGCTCCGCAGGATTTTCACGTCGATGGCCTGTCCCTCCAGCGAATCGGGCAACTGGCCTTCCATGGCCAGCTGGCGATAATTCAGCAGCGGAAGCAGTGAATCGTATTGCGCACGAGGATACTCGTTGCCATGAATATCATAAAATGAATTCTTATGCTCGCGAAAGTCAATCACGCAAAGTTCCTTCAACCGGGCACTATAATACATCAGCGGATAACTGTGCGAATCGTCGGTCATTTTCTGTACCAGTGCCGGCACCGTCCAGGAAGCCAACAGGGTGACAGACACCAGAATGATTGAAAAATGAGAGATTTATATTTCATTGTTCATTGTTTTTATTGTACACCATACTTGAACCGAATGCAGGATGAGAAAGGAAAGATAAAAGAAGCTGCCAGTATCCAGCCGATTCCTGCCCCGAACTGTGAATAGGCTCCGGGATAGGAGGAAACAAACAGCATGGACAGCAGTCCCACCGATACCACAATGCATAGCATCCGCTGTTTCCACTGGGGCTCGATACAAACCCACGCAGTGAAGCCATAGCCTGCCACTGCTGCCACTATCCAGGGAAGCAACTGCTGGAGCATCATTCCTACAACCTCGGAAGGCAGAAACAAACGAACCACAGCCGCCAGGACCAGCGAAAGCAGCAGACAAAGCAGCAAGACGACACTGAAACCATACCACAGCATGGAGGCCATAATTTGTGTTTCTCCTGCCGGAAGATGGAGTGTCAGCTTCAGCCGTTTCTGCGTCATTTCGGGCACATACTGCACGACTCCCAATGCAATTCCGGCCAGTGGCAGCAGGTACATCATCCACGGGGCAACCGATGTGCCCTGAAAAAGACAGCCATACCACACATTAACTGCTTCATTCAAACGGATTTCATGGGTAAGGTCGATGTAGGTATAACCCACGGCTACTGCCATCAGCAACAGCATCACCCCAATCAGGCGGCGGGTTTTCATCCATTCTTTATAAGACAAGGCTCTGAATAAATTCATGACATTAATATTTACCTGTTAAACCAATAAATGCATCTTCCAGCGAAAGATTCTCCTCTGTAATTTCCGTGACACCCATCGCCTTCAACCGTTGTTCGACTTCGGCCTTTGGCAGAAACGAATATACTTCCCATTTATCGCCCAATGCAGAGGGATACCAGAAGTCTTCATCGCCCTCCAGCTTAAATGTATCTCCCGGACGGGTGAAACGGTATCGCTTGAAATGGTGCATGATTTCCTTTACCGGCTTATGCAACAGCAAGCGGCCATAGTCCATGATCATACAATCATCTATCAGCAATTCCATGTCCTGAATGATGTGCGAAGTGAGAAAGACTGTCTTGTTCTCTGCCGACGCATATTCCCGAAGGTATTCCACAAACAGACGGCGATAGCCGGGTCTAGTCCCATGGAAAAATCATCCAGAATCAGCAGTTCCGGGTCCTGGGCAAAAAGCAGTCCCAACGCTACCTGCGAACGCTGTCCGCACGACATGGTAGAGAGTTTCTGTGAAGGAAGTACCTGCAACTTTTTCAGCAATTCATAATAGGCCTCTTTCTTCCATTTCGGGAAGAAGACCGAATAAAATTTCTCTATCTGCGAAACCGTAAAATAGGCATGTTGCACATGGCCTTCCAGCAACAGTCCCACCTTCGATTTGGTAAGCGGAGAGAGGTGTTCCATCTCCTCACCAAACAGCCTGCACACGCCCGAACGAGGCTTCAGGTAACCGTTGAGGATATTGATGATGGTGGTTTTCCCTGTGCCGTTCTTTCCCAACAGGCCCAATACCTTTCCCTGCTCCACGTCGAAACTGAGATTTTCGTAAATCAAGCGGTTTCCGTAATAATGCGTAATATTTTCACACTCTATTATTTTACTCATTGTAGCACGATTAAATGATTAGTTCTTAAAATTTTACCCCTACCTTGATGACGGGTTGCACGAAATCCTTTCCCGCCATTGTAGTCGTAAAAGCCCTGGCATACATCACCTCGCACCGGACATAACCAGACAGAGCAGAAGTAATTTCTCTTTCATACCCCACGGCCGCATATGGCACCAGCCGAACAGCTGTCTGATAATCGTATTCTTCCACCAGCAAGTCTGCTCTTTCTGCCGGACGTTGCTGATCCTCCGATACACTGGCATATTGTCCGTCTTCCTTCATACAGCCCCATCCACCCTGCAAGTCCAGTCCGGCGGAAGCAGTCCATACCTGCCGGCCTTTATACCAGTTTCTGGCTCCCTGAAGCCATAGCCCCGTAACGTGCAGACTCTGCTTCCGGAAGAACGGATATTGCGATGCCGTCACAGAGCGGGAACGATAGTCCATCCGCACTTCGGCCGACCAGTCTGAACGGCTCTCTTTACCTCCTGAAAGAAGTTGATACGCCAGCCAGGCACGCAGCTGCTTCCTGCCCATCACTTCATTGCTACCATAATAGACTATCTGCGATACGCCCAGTCCGTCCGTACTCTCCTTATAAGAATTTTCCCTGTTTTCCTGTGATTTCAATGCGATACCCAGTTCCATCGCCTGAAAAAGTCGGGATTGCTGCCAGGTAAGCTTTGAACGGTAACCCACCTCACTCCCTGTATGAGTAGAGTAGGTGATGGAAGTAGAAGAGCCGCTTCCAAAACGTCCGGAAGTCTTTCGGATGAATACCTCCTGAAACCAGTGCAGGTCTCCGCGACGAAACTTTCCCTGAAAGGCCGCTTCATGCGTTTGGGTAAACAAGGGAGTCGTGTTCGAAGTATATCCACTTTCACCAAACACTTCACTGCGCCCGTAAAAGCCTCCAAAACTGATGAGAGAAGTGTATTGACGGTCGGTCGTTCCATAGATACCGAAGCCTACCGTTTCCACGTTGCGCAAATACCCGTAAGAAAGTCCGACTTGCCATCCGGAAAAAAGTTCATACGAGAAACCCGTCGACAAATGCAGGTTCATCAGGGAATTCTGATGCCGCAAATCCTTGAACTTGGCGTAGTTTTCCGTACGGTATTCCAGTTGCCCTCCCCATGAAAGGTGAGGAGTGAGGAGATAGCCTGCTTCTCCTTTGAGCATGTACCATTCATGCCGTTTCGTACCGGCTCCCGAGTCGTCCATCTCCACAATGTCAAAAGGCGTTTCTTCCGGATGCAGAAAAGCCGAACCCGACATGTGCTTGCCTTTTTCCGTGCCGTATGCCATGGCACCTCCTAATACCAGCCGCGAGTTCAGCCGCCAGTAGGATTCGGTTGAGACCAATCCGCCCAGCCGGCTATCCGACTGATAATAATTCACCAGTTTCCCGCTTCCGTAACTGCCTTCCGCCTGAAGATAAGAGATGTGTCCGCACTCCATCCCCGACAGAAAAGAAGGATTGCTTCCGGCAGAAGCCGCATACCTCCACAAGGTTTCCTGAAAGTCCGTACGAAGAGGAGAGGAGGCCCCTGAAGGAACACTTCCCCAGGAGCTGCCTCCCGCCACAAGTACAAGAAAAAAGCAAGCGATACAATAATGCTTCATGTTTAGTTTCTCAAAGAAGATTTGCTCCGCTGATGGAAGTCAGCTGTCGAATTGTTTGTATCCTGAAAAATAATTCTGGCTCCGTTTTTCAAGGATGCCTCGGCATCTATCCCGCTGGCATCGGTTGAATTTCCTACACCGAGCGAATAGTTATAGACCAGCTTTCCTTCATTCTCCGCAAGTGCTTCCGTAGCCTCTTTATCCACGTTGCGATACAAGGTATATCCCATGCCGCGGGTAAGTTCCACATAGCCTGCATCTACCGAGGGAAGAAGGCGCTTCTGGTTGCCGTCGGCTCCCTGCACGAATACTTCGATACCGTCTACTACCCATTCTGCCGGCACTTTCTTACGCGGCTGACTGGCACTTCCTCCATAAAGGTTGGTGGTGGATGCATCGTCTACAAAAGCCTGTAGGGTAGTACTTTCCGGACGGAACACAAAGAATGCCGGTCCGAACTGGCTGACAGGCCATGCATTACCCAAACCATATTTGTAAGCCTTCAAGTAATGGTCAGTAGAAATAAGTTCGGAAGGCGACGGATAGTATTTGGCATTGTTGAAGTCCTCAATGTCATACAGGCAGTAATAAGTACGGTTGGCCAGATTTACGGACTGAGAATAGGTCTGTGTGTGGTCAATGGCCCCATTCAGTGCAATCACCAGTTCTTTTCCGGCTTCCAGCTGTACCTGTTTGTCGAAATACCAGACAGCCGTTCCGGCCGGTATCCATCCTTCTGCCGCATAAAAGAGTTCACCGTTCACATAGTCCTTATTCGAAGCATGAGGATTGTAAGGATTTACCATACCCAGTGCAAAGTCGCTGATGTCGAGTGTTTCCGAAGAATTGTTATACAGCACGACATACTGGTCCATGGCAAACGTACCCGAGCCATCGTCTTTCGGACAGCCTCCTACATACAGTTCCTTAATCAGCACGGAACCTCCTAAAGACATTTCCAGTTTGATGGTAGCCTCTACCGTTTCCTGAGTCACATTGACCGATGTATTCAATCCATTGAAAAGATACACTTTGGCATCGGCCACCCGTTTGTCGGAAGCCGAAGCTTCATAAATACCTTGCGGCACTTCAAAAACAGCCACTCCTTCCGCATTGGTCGACTGACTGAAGGTGGTACTGCCCGACGTATTCTTCAGGGTTACGCTGACTCCCTCCACTGGTTCAAATCCGCTTCCCTCGGGATACACCAGCCGAATGCTTACACTGCTCACCTGATAACCACCGTTTTCTTTCTCTTTGCACGCGCTGAAAGCCAGTATCAGAATTAAGGCGCAGCACGCAGATAACATCTTTTTCATCATACTCATACGTGTTTATAGTTTTAATTTAAATGATATGCCATAGTTAAAGGGAGTGACCAGCGAAGAAGCAAACAGACTTCCCTCATTACCCGTCTGCCAGTTCTTTATCTTCTGCATGCTGTAGAAGAAATTATTGGCAAAGAATGACACCGTCAGGTACTTCCCGATTTCTTTTGAGACGTTCAGGTTGGCCGAGAAATAGGGAGAATATCCCTGCTTCCTGAACATATAGCCGGTGGTGCTTTTTACCACCAGTTTACTGAGTTCGTTATACAACTCCTTGTCATGTTCGGCAGCCCACAGGAACTTTTCCATGAACGGTATACGGGTTTCCATATCTTCTCTCGATACATAATACAGCGGATACGTAGCCACGTAACTGGCTCCGTTATAAATATCCGTCTGGGTAGACGAGGGAAGATAATCACTCTGCGAGTCGAGCACATAGCTCCGGGTTCCACCGCTGTATTCGCTCAGGTTCTGCCGCGTTTTCAGAAGAGTACCTTCAAACCGCAGAGAGAAAATCATTCTGATTTTCGGCACATGCGTCACCAATGTCAGATTGGTATTCAGTCGCTGTGTCATGAATCCGTTATAATTGACGTTGCCACCTACATAATAACCGATGTATTTATAAGGCTGTCCGTCCGTATCGATCAGGCTGCTGGTAGACGGTACCGTCACTTCGTCAATCCCTTTGTAGCGATAATACTTCCCGTCTATGCGGATGGAAGTATTGATTGCTTTTATCCGGTCAAAATCAAGCACCCATTCCAGTCCCATCCGTGAAGAGGAAGAACCGTTCACATTCATGACAGCCGACTGGAAATCATGAATCTCTTTATAGGCAAGCGTTTGAGAGGGAAGTATCCCGTTTTTGTCGGACACGGTCACGACTCCTGTCGTACGGTCAATGCTATACACCCTGTCTGTCGAAGGTATCAGGCAATTATTGAGCGCGCTCTGGTCGGTCAGCTTATAATCAAACGGAGTATAGATACGCGTACTGGTATAAGGCTTTGACAGGGTGTTATAGAAGAACGACAACGAAATCCGTACCCCCTTCAGACGAATGTCCATACCCGCTTCCCGCATAATGCTGTACTGCCATTGTAACTCCGGATTATAGACAGGAAGCACAGGATGGGTGTGATAAGCATAATAGGTTGTTCCGTCGGCCATTGCTCCAGGAGCAAAAGCTAAGCGGTCTACATACGTTTCCCAGGGATACAGCATCTCGAACGAAGGAAGTTTCACAGCCTTTCCCCATCCGGCACGAAGGGTCGCTCCCTGAAAGAAACCATGCTCTTTTTCGCCAAATGAATACTTGGCACTGAAACGGGGAGACAGACTGGATACGGTGCCATACACCGTGCCCGGGATAAAAGTCATGTCACTTCGGAGTCCTCCTTTAAGGAGCAGTTGCGAATGACGGAAAGGCAGAGCTATCTCTTCTTCTGTATACGCAGCCAAATTGTGCATGAAAGGCAATTCATCGTAACGGTATTCCCTCCAGGTGGGAGCAACCGACATGTCTTCATAATACGTTCCCTTACCCAGGTTACCTTCTCCTTTCATATCTGCTCCTGCCAGCAGGTTGCTGGTTACGCTCCCGATTTTATGGCTCCAGCGCGCTTTCAGGTAGGCAGTGTAATTTATGGGACGGCTGTCGTTGAATGAGGTCACGTACCAATAGCCGGTGGGCAATAAAATAATAGGTGAGGAGGGATCCTCTTCATATTTGGAAGCCACAAAATATCCTTCTTCGGTAGTATGCAGTGCAGGCTGGACGGACGAAGCCGACTGATTTTTCTTTTCTTCCACCCGGTTGTCAGCGTACGAGAAGGTCACCCCTCCACGCAAATTGGACAACCAGGGCGAGTTCAGCATATAGTTAAATGAAAGACTGCTCCATAACGCATTGTCCCGACTCTTGGTATAAGTTTCCTTAAAGGCATCCGGGTCGGCCTCGGTATTATTGCCTCCCACATTACCGTTCAGACTGAAATCGACAGACAAGGTTTTTCCGGTCTTTGTATGCAGGCTGTTAGAGTATCTCACACCAAAGGCATTGCGTACATACGAGGTGTAGGGTGATGCAATGTCGGACACAGAGTGAACCCGCTCATAGGACAGGTTCAGTACGCCTACTTTTCCTCCCAGTTCCACTCCTTTACTTACGGCATACGACTGGGTGGTAGGACGCACTGCCACATCGACAATCAGCGGACTTTTTCCTTTGCGTGTCACGATTTTTACCACTCCGTTGGTCAGGTCACCATATTCTACAGAAGGTACACCGGTGATGACTTCAATCCGTTCTACATTGCTGTTGCCTATGTTACGGGTATCCGTCCCGGAAGTAGAAGCGGCCGTAGCATTACCCGACAGGCGTACCCCGTCCATCTCAACTACGGTTCCGAAATCGGGATTCCCCATTTCAGTGCTTTCTCCTCGCAGCGTGATTACCTGAGCGGAAGAAGTCAAACTCTTGAACTTGCTGGTCTGTTCTCCGGGCAAGAGACTTAACGCGTCAGACACACTGACACTCTGTAAATGGTCCAGTGCCGTACGACCCAGCGTATATGCCGTAGTAGCATCTATGGCTTTCCTTTCTGCCGTAACAGTCACCTCATTCAGGGCCAACGTCTGTTCAGAAAGATATACCACAATGTTCTCCTTATCCTTCCTGACGTCCAGCTGTAATTTATATTCAGAATAGCCCAGACAACGCACCAGCACCTCATGTTTTCCTTCTGCCAGATGCTGAATGACGAACTTTCCTTGCGAATCGGTCATGGTACCGATACCACTTCCTTCAATCCACAAAGTCGCAAATTCTACGGGTACCTTCGACTTGGCATCGAGCACGGTTCCTGCTACCTTATACGACTGCCCCCAGGCAGTCAGACTGGCACTTGCGAAAAAGGCTAAAACGATTGTTTTCATATCCTGATGATTTCAGGCGCAAAGGTATCCTTATTGGCAAGCTGTGTCAATCGCCAAAATTAGGTAATAGGAGAGAGGCTACTCATCATATTTAGGTATTTCAAGTATTACTGACTAATAAACGATAAAGGAATTGGTAAGTGCGAAAGCTACATAATTATTGCTCTGCAATCAACGGCAAACACTCTGAGATACAGCGGTCATATTCTTTGGTCCCTTCATCCAGCTGATAATAGGGGCGAATATCGGTATGAACAAAACGCTTTGTCTTGTATTCCTTGCGTACCGCATTGTCTTTACATTTTTCTTCTTCCTCGGGTGTCGGTTTGCGATACCCTAAAAGTAATTTTTCCATGTTCCAGCGATTATGCTCCACCTCGGCCATCAGCTCAATCTGTTCGGATGTCAATCGCAAGGGGGGTGTTGTGCCAAAGCCCAGCGAACGAAGTTTCAAATCTACCGAATCGGCGCAATACAGGTTTGACCACTGGAGGGCCACTTGTAATTTATTCCATCCGTCTAACAATTCACTCTCCGAAGGGCAGGCTGCCGGACTGGATTTATACTTATTTTTAAAGTCATAAATATAGTTGACCAATTGTGCCCGACGAGTACTGTGACGGTCCAAGTCGAAACAATTAGTCAGCATACCGAACGGATACACATGCGAATAACGGTTCAACGATTCTTTCTTGATACGGTTGTTAAGCATATCGAGCAGCGCACTTGAGGTCTCCTGTCGGATAAAGACTGGGATATTCTGATCATAAATTACATCAGGCAGATAAAGCCCCATAGCCATACTTTGTGGCGGGAAGTTCAGGCAGATGGCGATAGACAGTTCCTGCTGTGGGTCCTTTGCCCATTGGGCTAGCAGCTGCTGTATTTCCGGAGTTTCGGCCTGTCCTTTGATAAACTCAAACTCTATATCCAGAAAGTTCACCTCTTTACCATATATCTGATTGGGAAGAATCGTATGGACTTTCTCAATCTGTTCCATGTCGCGGTAATAGCTTAAGGAAAGATCAAAGTAATGACGATAACGCCCCCTGAAAAAATTCATTTCTTTATCAGCATCTGCATCGATGAAAGTAATCCGACTTTTTAGTCGTTTGTCACGACAGAAATTAGGAAAGTGAAGCAAGTGTGCTGCTTCTACTCCCAGCGCAACTCCCATCCGGCTCATTCCGATGATGACGAAGTGAACGTACCGGTCACTTTCCCATGTAATCGGTTCACGGTCCAGTGCAGGATATTCCACTTTTGCATTTTCTTCCCCATAGTGTCTTTTCACTAATAACTTTTTAGCCCACTCTTCATAGAAGTTGAACGGGTGGAAATCAATTTGCTTACGCCACTCTTCGGCCAAATCCGAAACCTGGAAGGCAGCATAAGTAGTTTGATACTCAAACAATACCGATACTGTAATACGCGGGCAATTTGATTTCTTACGGTGAATTGCTACTATTTTCTGCAACGAGTCAATGTTAAGCGAATCATGGTCGTACTCATTCGACTCACCAATCAGGAAAATTTCGCGGGCACTGGTCGTATAGAGCTTTTCCAGTTCCTCCGTAGAGTTTCGTTGTGCGTGCAGAACCAGTACACGTTTCTCCTGCTCAGTGTCGAGCACGGTATGGATGCGGTTTCGTACTTCAGAGCTTGGTTGCACGCTTTGAATCAATATGTAGCAATCCTCGTATTGAGGGTCGGTACATATTTGCAGAACAAGCATCGGAACCATTTCGTCGAAACCGATAATTACAACATGCTTTTCAAGAGGATAAGAAATATTACCTTCGCGATAACGTTCTACATGACGTTCCAGCATGTTTGACACCACAGAAATCAATAATCCAGTAAAAAGCAACAATCCCATAATGGCCACAATCAGCGAGAACCAGCGTAATTCTGCCGGTACATTGGCCACGCTACCCGGATCGATAAAAAGGCAAATCAGTTGTAGCAGGCGTCCCATCGGGACTTCAGTGCCGGAGTTCGATGAAGGAGTGTCCGTAGGTTCCGGAAAGGAAAAGAACCAGCTAATCAGATAAATGAAGCCGAAAAAAAGCAACAGCACACCCGCTAACCAGGCAAACTGTGTACGTCCGTGGCCTGAGAAAGTCCGGTCAAAACGGAGTGTGAAAAAACGAATCAGCGAGTTCATAGGCGATACTTTACGGGGAGATTGAAATTATTTGCCTTCTTTAATTTTCTTGATTTCTTTTTCCAGTTCAGCTATTTTAAGATCTTTACGCTTTATCTCAATCTTGAGATTCTGCAACTCGTCATTGGTCTGTTCATTTAAGATTAGTTCCTCGCGACGAACGGATTCCCGATAGAGTGACAGCTCGGTGTCAAAAATCTGCTTGCGACTGTCCGTATAGATTTTCAGCAGTTGTCTGCCATAGTAGCCCGTCCAGCATATAGCGCACAAACCAACAATAGTCATTGTCACAAGAATAGGCCATGAATCATATTCAAAATAGGGTGAGAAAGCTAATACAACAATGACTAAGGCTGCTATTGCGAGAGTTCCTCCCATTGTCCAACAGAACCCGCGATAAATGCGCTTGATTCGTGCAATGACGGCTGAATCAATTGACCTTATAGAATACTTGCTGATTTTAAATCCGAGTTTAAGAATGAGTTTAAGGGTCTGGATAGCGGTATTCCGGTCGTATTCACGTTCAGTTTCGGGCAGCTCCTCGTATGCTACCAGACAAGGATGTTTCTTCTGCTGATCATCGCGTTGCTCACCGTAACTCCAGCCTTCATCAATGCGCCCTTTTGCCCATACTTCGTGTACGTTACGGGCCATTTGTTCAGTCAGTTCATTTAATGCTTCAGGAAGTACGATATGCTCTGTATCGAGAGGATTAGGGATATATGTTTTCATATTAATAGATATTAATTGTTTATACTATATTTCTTACTCGAATTCAGCTAAATAACTTTTTAGCTCACATACAAAAAATAAAAT
>ENA-OPZN01000412-OPZN01000412.1-human-gut-metagenome-genome-assembly--contig:-NODE-412-length-13717-cov-2.455850_pt1 | contig 13717 bp, 18 predicted proteins | sample MGYA00242483_ERZ504503 | MGnify/ENA primary metagenome ERZ504503 (study PRJEB26092, sample SAMD00036285) | human gut metagenome | host: Homo sapiens | study: EMG produced TPA metagenomics assembly of... | reverse complement strand
TAGTTGCCATTGACCGTGATACCAATAAGATCATGGCGATCGGTGAAGAGGCACGCTGATGATCGGACGTACTCCAGGTAATATCGTAGCAGTCCGTCCTCTTCGTCAGGGCGTTATCTCCGACTATACCATTACCGAAAAATGATGAAATACTTTATCAACAAGGCAGTAGGCAAGAGAACACTGCGTAAGCCACGTATCAGTGTATGTATCCCAAGTGGCGCTACAGAAGTAGAGAAGAAAGCAGTAGAAGATGCAACTTACCAGGCTGGTGCCCGTGAAGTTGCTATTATCGAAGAGCCAGTAGCAGCAGCCATCGGCGCAGGTATTGATATCGGTAAAGCATGCGGAAACATGATCGTAGATATCGGTGGTGGTACTGCAGATATCGCAGTTATCTCCTTAGGCGGACCTGTAGTCAGCACTTCCATCAAGATCGCAGGTGATGACTTCGACGAAGCTTTAGTCCGTTATATGAGAAAGAAACACAATCTTCTCATCGGTGAACGTACTGCAGAGGAGATCAAGATCAATATCGGTGCTGCATACCGCAGACCGGAAGTACAGACTATGGAAGTAAGAGGACGTAACCTGGTAACCGGTCTTCCAAAGACTATTGTAGTTACTTCTGATGAAACTCTGGAAGCATTAAGAGAACCGGCTCTCCAGATCGTAGATGCTGTACACAATGTTCTGGAGAGAACACCACCAGAACTGGCAGCCGATATTTTTGACCGTGGTATCGTAATGACCGGCGGTGGCTCCCTTCTCAGTGGTCTGGATGCCCTGATCGAGGAAAAGACAGGTATTACCACTGTGATCGCTGAAGATCCACTGACAGCCGTAGCGATCGGTACCGGTAAATTCATTGAATTCGCACACGGTATGACCTCCGCCCTGGAAGCATCCATGGGAATTGGCGGCGGAAGAAATGATAAAGAGGATTATTAATTTTTTTGACTGGCCGGGCTGCCGCAGCAATGCGGCGGCCTTTTTGACTATATAAAAGCAGCAACTGTTCTTATACACAGATACAGAGGAAAGAAAAATGGCAACCATAACAGGATTTATTGAAAAAATAAAATTCAGAAACGAGGAAAATGGCTATACTGTGCTGTCAGTTACCGACCAGAGCGATGGCGATGAAGTTATCATGGTAGGTACGCTTTCTTATGCTGCTGAAGGAGACATGATCCAGGCATCTGGACGCATGATCGAGCATCCGGTATATGGAGAACAGCTTCAGATCGAAAGTTACGAAATGAAAACGCCCCAGGATGCAGAGTCTATGGAGCGCTATTTAGGTTCCGGTGCCATCAAAGGTATTGGCGCAGCACTGGCAGCCCGTATCGTCCGTCATTTCAAAGCCGACACTTTCCGGGTCATGGAAGAAGAACCGGAGCGCCTTTCCGAAGTAAAAGGTATCAGTGAAAAATGGCAATGGCCATTGCTGAACAGGTAGAAGAGAAAAAGGCATGCGGGAAGCTATGATGTTTCTGCAAAACTATGGCATTACTTTAAACCTTGCGGCTAAGATCTACCAGGAATATGGCCCGAAGCTGTACAGTATCATCAAAGAAAATCCCTATAAGCTGGCAGATGATATTCCAGGTGTGGGATTTAAAATGGCAGACGAGATCGCTGAAAAAGTAGGCATCTTCACAGACTCCGACTACCGTATCAGGGCAGGTCTCCTTTACATTCTTCTCCAGGCATCAGCCAACGGCCATACCTATCTTCCTCAGAAAGAATTATTTTCCCAGGCGGCAGAGTTGTTAAAAGTAGAACCGACTGCTATGGAAAAGCATCTGATGGATATGCAAATCGACCGCAAAGTAGTGGTAAAAACAGTCCCAGGCAGCGAACCGCCGGAATATCTGGTCTATTCTTCCCACTACTATTATCTGGAACTGAACACGGCCCGTATGCTCCATGACTTAAACATCCGTGGCGATATACCGGAAACAGAGATCCGTGCCAATCTGGCGAAAGTCCAGAAAAAGAAGAAATCCATTTAGATGAATTGCAGGAAAAAGCAGTTTTTGAGGCAGTAAACAGCGGACTTTTAGTGATCACCGGCGGTCCCGGTACAGGAAAGACTACCACTATCAATGCTATTATCCAGTATTTTGAAAATGAGGGAATGGAGATCCTACTGGCAGCGCCAACCGGCCGCGCAGCCAAGCGAATGACTGAGACTACCGGTTATGAGGCCCGTACCATTCACCGCATGCTGGAACTGGTGCCATCCGGTATCCCGGACTCTGGTTCTATGTCTGGGAATAATGCCCCTTCCGGTAAAAATGGCTCTTTCAGTTCCGGTGGCATGCATTTTGACCGAAATGAAGAAAATCCGCTGGATGCCGATGTTATTATCATCGATGAAATGTCCATGGTAGATATCAGTCTGATGCATTCCCTGTTACGCGCAGTAAACGTAGGAACACGTCTGATACTGGTAGGCGATGTGGACCAGCTTCCAAGTGTAGGACCTGGAAATGTGCTTCGCGACATTATCGAGTCCGGCTGTTTTAATGTAGTAAAACTGACTCACATTTTCCGTCAGGCGGCCCAAAGCGATATTATTGTAAATGCCCACAAGATCAACGAAGGGGAACGGGTAGATCTGACAAAGCGCAGTAAAGACTTTCTCTTTATCCGCAGGGAAAATCCTGATGCAGTGATCAGCGCAGCCATTACACTGATCCAGCAGAAACTTCCCGGTTATGTCCACGCCCAACCCGGTGATATCCAGGTAATGACGCCTATGCGAAAAGGTGCTCTGGGAGTAGAACGTCTAAACCAGATTCTGCAAAATTACTTAAACCCACCGGATCCGTCTAAAAAAGAGAAAGAGTCCGGCGGTATCATCTACCGCACCGGGGATAAAGTGATGCAGATCAAAAATAATTACCAGATGGAATGGGAGATTCGCAGCAAATACGGCATTCCCACAGATAAAGGTGCCGGTGTATTTAATGGTGATATGGGGATTATCCGGGAGATCAATGAATATGCGGAAAATCTTACCGTGGAATTTGATGAAGGGAAAATGGTAGAATACAGTTTTAAACAGTTAGAAGAACTGGAACTTGCCTATGCCATTACCATCCACAAGTCCCAGGGAAGTGAATATCCGGCGGTGATCATCCCTATGTATTCCGGCCCACGTATGCTGATGACCAGAAATCTGATCTATACAGCGGTGACAAGAGCCCGCTCCTGTGTCTGCCTGGTCGGCCGGCCGGATGCATTTTATACTATGGCAGATAACTCCATGGAGCAGAAACGCTATTGCGGCCTGAAAACCCGCATAGAAGAAATATACGCCTGACAGGCATCTGTTTACGAATAAAATATAATATTCTAAAATTTCTAATAAATCTAACTCTGTCTATAAGGAGAACGTATGAACTATATAATAGAAACGATCCTGGATCTGCTGTTCCCGCGCAGGTGCCCGGTTTGCGGTCAGATCATTATGCCAAAAGGAAATCTGATCTGCCCTGGGTGTATCAGAAAATTGTCCTGGGTCCGTGGACCGGTGTGTAAATGCTGTGGCAAGGAGATCATAAGCGAGACCGCAGAATACTGTTCTGACTGCGCAATTCATCCAAGATCTTTTTCCAATGGGATGGCGCTGCTTAACTATAATGAAATTTCAGCACCGTCCCTGGCAAAGATCAAGTATCACAACCATCGGGAATATCTGGATTTTTATGCAGAGGCTGCATATAGAAAGTATGCTGCCAGGATCGCCCGCTTATCACCGGATCTTATCATTCCGGTGCCGGTACACAAAAGCCGCATGAAAAAAGAGGCTTTAATCAGGCAGAAGAATTTGGAAAACGTCTGTCCCATTATCTGGAAATTCCAATGAATTCCAGTTTGCTGATCCGGTCAAAAAAGACGGTACCCCAGAAAGATTTAGGACCTGCCCTGCGCCTTAAAAATCTGGAACAGGCATTTAGCTGCAGAAAACTGCCGTACAGAATGAAAAAAGTTCTCCTTATTGATGATATTTACACAACTGGAAGTACTGCAGAAGCCTGCTCAAGGGCTTTGAAAAAAGCCGGAGCAGAGCAGGTTTTTCTTCTTGTGATCGCCACCAGCTCCAATCGATGACAAAAATCTTGTATAAAATGATAAAAAATCATTAAAAACTATAGAAAAGACCTTTTATACCTCTTGACGTCAGGAATATTTTTTATGTTATAGTATACGGGCGAATGGAAGATAGGTCTTTTTTTTTATGCTTAAAATTAAGACCGAGAAGCAAATTGAATTACGATAATTTAATGGAGGTGGAAGTCGTGCGCACAAAAATCACACTGGCATGTACAGAATGCAAGCAGCGTAACTACAACATGACTAAGGATAAGAAAACTCATCCTGACCGCATGGAGACTAAGAAGTACTGCAGATTCTGCAAGAGACATACGTTACACAAGGAAACAAAGTAATCCTGATCAGTAAAGGACGTGAAGTTATGGAAGAAAATACAGTGAATACTGTAGAAACCACGGAAAAAGCGGCCAAGACTGACCAGAAGACGGCTAAGAAGGAGAAAAAGCCTAGCTTTTTCAAAGGCCTGAAGACAGAGTACAAGAAGATCGTCTTTGCTGATAAGGAAACTGTAGCAAAACAGACTGTTGCAGTTGTAGCCATGTCCGTTTTCATCGGCGCTCTGATCGGTGTACTGGATATGATTATGAAATTCGGTTTAAGCTTTATTCTTTAATTTCAAAGGCGAGGGTGATTGTATGTCAGAAGCACATTGGTATGTAGTCCATACCTACTCAGGTTATGAAAACAAAGTCAAGGTCGACATTTGAGAAGACAATTGAAAACAGAAACCTTCAGGATCAGATCCTTGAGGTATCCGTGCCCATGCTTCCTGTTGTAGAACTGAAGAATGGCGTGGAGAAAAAAGCCGACAAGAAAATGTTTCCGGGTTATGTGCTGATCAACATGGTCATGAACGATGACACATGGTACGTAGTACGCAACACCCGAGGCGTTACAGGCTTTGTTGGTCCGGGCTCTAAACCAGTTCCTCTGACAGAAGAAGAAATGGCAAGCCTCGGATTTATGAAGGAAGACGTCTTAGTCGACTTTACATTGGGAGATATGGTAACAGTTATCTCCGGTGCATGGAAAGATACAGTTGGTGCTATTAAGGCGATCAACGAAAGTAAACAGACCATCACTATCAATGTAGAAATGTTCGGTCGTGAAACACCGGTCGAACTGGGATTTGCAGAAGTAAAGAAAATGTAAAATGGATCAGCTTTTGCTGCAGCAGAAGCTGGTGGGAGGGACATTCCCGACAATACCACATAATTTTAGGAGGTGCCTAAGATGGCAAGAAAGTAACAGGATATATCAAATTACAGATTCCAGCAGGCAAGGCTACACCAGCACCACCAGTTGGACCAGCTCTTGGTCAGCACGGTGTAAACATCGTACAGTTTACCAAAGAGTTCAACGCTAGAACAGCAGACCAGGGAGATATGATCATCCCTGTAGTTATTACCGTATATGCGGACAGAAGCTTCAGCTTCATCACCAAGACCCCGCCAGCAGCAGTTCTGATCAAGAAGGCTTGCGGTTTAAAGAGCGGTTCAGGTGTTCCTAACAAGACTAAGGTAGCTGTATTAAAGAAGGCTGACCTGCAGAAGATCGCAGAGACCAAGATGCCAGACTTAAACGCTGCTAGCCTTGAGGCTGCTATGAGCATGGTAGCTGGTACTGCAAGAAGTATGGGCGTTACCATCGAAGAGTAATTAATACCGTATATATGAACGTGGGAGGGAGATTCCCCCGTCAATACCACTAGGAGGTTATTTTATAATGAAAACAGGAAAAAGATATGCAGAGGCTATGAAGAACGTAGACCGTGCTGCACTTTACGACGTAGCAGATGCAATCTCTATCGTTAAGAAGAACGCTTCTGCAAAATTTGACGAGACTGTAGAACTTCATATCAGAACAGGATGTGACGGACGTCACGCTGATCAGCAGATCCGTGGAGCTGTTGTTCTTCCTCACGGAACAGGTAAGACTGTTCGTATCTTAGTATTCGCTAAGGGTGCAAAGGCAGACGAGGCACAGGCAGCTGGCGCAGATTTCGTAGGCGCTGAGGAACTGATCCCAAGAATCCAGAACGAAGGATGGCTGGATTTCGACGTTGTTGTTGCTACTCCTGACATGATGGGCGTTGTTGGTCGTCTGGGTCGTGTACTTGGACCTAAGGGCTTAATGCCAAACCCAAAGGCTGGTACCGTAACCATGGACGTAACCAAGGCTATCAAGGAAATCAAAGCTGGTAAGATTGAGTACAGACTTGACAAGACAAACATTATCCACGTGCCAGTAGGAAAAGCTTCCTTCACCGAGGAGCAGTTAGCGGACAACTTCCAGACGCTTATGGACGCTATCTTAAAGGCTAAGCCAAGCACCGTTAAGGGCGCATACTTCAAGAGCGTAGCTCTTACATCCACCATGGGCCCAGGCGTTAAGCTGAACGTAGCTAAGCTTGCAAACTAATCAGGTGTCCTGAATAGAAAATGAGGCTGCAGAGAATTTTGGTTCTCTGTGGCCTTTTTGCTTTCGTGTTCTCCCGTCCATGACGGGAGATGAAAAAAGTTAAAAAATACAATTTGTTGCAAAAATCTCTTGACATTCATGCACAGATATGTTATTTTATTATGCGTGTTGAATGCCCTGAGACAGCAGGTACCGTAAGGTGTAAGCTTAAAACGCCTGCCGAGGAACATACAAAGCTCTAATGAGATTTTGCATACCTCTCTGTCATTGCGGCAGGGAGGTTTTTTATAAGATCGTTTCCTTGCTATGACGGTTTTCAATACGAAATAATATAAGGAGGTAAACCATTCATGGCAAAAGTTGAATTAAAGCAGCCAGTAGTAGACGAGATCAAGGCAATGCTGGACGGCGCTGTAGGTGCAGTTGTTGTTGATTACCGTGGTCTGACTGTAGAGCAGGATACAAAACTGCGTAAACAGTTAAGAGAAGCTGGAGTTTCTTATAAGGTATATAAGAACACTCTGATCAAGCGTGCAGCAGAAGGAACCGAGTTCGCAGCTCTGGATCCACATCTGGAAGGACCTACAGCATTAGCTGTATCTAAGGATGATGCTACAGCACCAGCTAGAATTCTGGCTGAATTCGCTAAGACCGCTCCTAAGCTGGAACTGAAGGCTTCTGTAGTTGAAGGAACCTACTATGATCAGGCTGGAACCCAGGTTATCGCAACCATTCCATCCAGAGAAGTTCTTCTTGGAAAGCTGCTTGGAAGCATCCAGTCCCCAATCACCAACCTGGCTCGCGTACTCAATCAGATCGCAGAGAAAAATGGTGGTGCAGCAGAGGCTTAATCTGCAAAATGAATTTGTGGCTCTTTTATCCGCATAGTCCGGAAAAAGCAGCCTGAAACACAGATCCTATCGAAAAATAAATTTTAAACAGGAGGAAATTAAAATGGCAAAGTTAACAACCGCTGAGTTTATCGAAGCTATCAAGGAATTATCCGTATTAGAACTGAACGATTTAGTAAAGGCATGTGAGGAAGAGTTTGGCGTATCTGCAGCAGCAGGCGTTGTAGTTGCAGCAGCAGGTGCTGGCGCAGCAGCAGCTGAAGAGAAGACCGAATTCGACGTTGAGCTGACCGAAGTTGGACCAAACAAGGTTAAGGTTATCAAGGTTGTTCGTGAAGCTACCGGTTTAGGCCTGAAGGAAGCTAAGGACGTAGTTGATGGCGCACCAAAGGTATTAAAGCAGGGCGCATCCAAGGAAGAAGCAAACGATATCAAGGCAAAGTTAGAGGCAGAAGGAGCAAAGGTTACCCTGAAGTAATCAAAGCTTACTGTACAGACTTATATTTAGATATGAGCGCTTTTCAGAACCCACAGTACTGTGAAAACAGACTGGTGGTTCTTTTTTCTTTTACACAGTTATTTCAAAATAGCTGTTTGTGATGTCATTTACCTTATATTCTTTTTATATTTGTAAGTACTTCCAAAAGTACAATAATATGGTTGCATATTTCGAAAAAATAGTATATATTAGTTGAGGCTCGATGAGCTGATAAGTAAAAAAGATAAAATATAAAAAGTGTACAACATACTATTGGAAAAAAGACCCCAGGCCAAGGAGCAAACGACTAATCATAAGGCAGCTCCTCTACCTGGGGTCTTTTTAGGGGAAGAGAGTTATTTTATATACGGGAAAAAAACATCCGGCGCTGTTGCGCATCGGGTGTTTTTTTCTTGTTATGCGTATTTATAATAGGAAGAAACAGGTTCGGATCCAGGATGAAGCCTTTAAGGATAAACACGTTACATGTACAGATATAAATACAAAACAGCATAAAACTGTACTTTTGTAATAATTACGTAAGAAAAATCACAGGTAAAAGTTATGGCTTTTTTCGGAAATTATAATATACTATGAACTGTGATGGAGAGGTTATTCATCCGGGACAAATTATCAATATTCTCCAGAAAAAGGAGAAAATGCAAAAATGCAAAAAAACTATTGATAATTTTCCTTATCAGAAGTATAATCTACTCGTAATGCAATAAGGAATTTCAAAAAGTATTTCAAAAATCAAAGGAGAGTGCATTCATTATGAAGAGCAGACAAAATTAGTTGCTGTATTATCAACAGCAGCACTGCTTGCTATCGGTGCATCTATGACATTCTTCAGCGGCTACAGGCTGGGCAGAAGAAGATGGAACATGGGTATACTATGATAGAAACGGTGACAAAGTAACAGATAAGTGGGCTAAGTCCGGTAACAACTGGTATTACTTAGACAGCAACGGTGAGATGGCTGTAGATCAGCTGATCGAAGACGGTGACAACTACTACTATGTTGACGTAAACGGCGTTATGGCAGCTAACCAGTGGGGTAGCTATTGATAACGAAAGATGCTGGCGATGATGATGAGCCAGAGCATTACTGGTACTACTTCCAGGCTAACGGCAAGGCTTTAAAGCAGGGTGACTCTGATACCGTTTCCTTAAAGACTGTAAATGGTAAGAAGTACGCATTCGATGATGAAGGCAAGATGCTGTACGGTTGGGTTTCTTCCGATAACGCTGAGCGTATCGACAATACCGATGATGACGCATTCAAAGATGGCGTTTACTACTTCGGTGGTGAAGATGACGGTGCTATGACTACTGGTTGGTTACTGATCGACGTTTCTTACGACGAAGCAACTAATGATGATTACAAGTACACCGCTCCAACATTCAATGATGATGATGATCAGACTCGTTGGTTCTACTTCAAGTCCAACGGTAAGAAGCTCTATGCTGATAACGGTGAGAGAACCAAAGATAAAACTATCAACGGTAAGAAGTACGCATTCGATGAGTACGGTGCAATGGTAGCTGAGTGGTCTCTGGATGAAGACGATGAGAAGAAGGCTTCTGATACTGAAGCCCAGGAAGCAGCTTCTACTGCAAGCACCTCCGAAGCTTGGGAAGGCAACGGCAAGTATGCTAAGTATACTCAGGCATGGAAGTACTACAACAGCGTAGAAGACGGTTCCCGTGTAAGCAAGGGCTGGTTCAAGGTTGTTCCTGCTGAAATGCTGAACAAAGAGAAATATGATGATGACGAAGAGTCCTGGTACTATGCAGATGGTTCCGGTAACCTGTACGCAGGTGAATTCAAGACCATCAAAGGCAAGAAGTACGCATTCCGTAACGATGGCCGTATGTTAACCGGTCTTAAGTTCATCAAAGAAGGCGATGAAGACTTCGCTGACGTTAAGGCTGATGATGATGATAGCAGACCATTCGATAACGAAGACGATTTCTTTGACAACGCAATTGAATTCTATGAGCCAAACGGTTACAAGTGCTACTACTTCGGTGGCGACGATGACGGTGCTATGAGAACCGGAAAGACCACTATCAACTATGATGGTGAGAATACAAGCTTCTACTTCGAGAAGTCTGGCGGTAAGAAGGGTGCTGGTGTAACTGGTGAGAAAGATGACAAGCTGTATCAGTCCGGTATGCTGTTAAAGGCTGACTCCGATGACAAGTACATCGTTGTTGATAAGGCTACCAAGACTGTTAATGGCAAGACCGTTGTTACCTACGACAAATTAGATGATGCTAAGGACTTCATGGATCAGGATGACGTAGTTGCAACCAATCTGCTGGAAAACACTACTGCTGATACCCGTGTAAACATCGGAAACAACAGCAACAAGAAAGCTGAAGATCTGACTGAAGCTTATAAGATCAGCTTTACTCAGTCTGATGAAGATGTTAAGCATGAATACGTTCTTGTAAATACTTCTGGTAAGGTAATTGACAGCAAGGGCAAGAACAAAGATGGTAACGATTACTACTATGTAACCGATAGCAAGGGCGTTATCACCAATGTATATGTAGAGAACTAATTATCAAATACATAGTCTCTAGTATAACTAAAAATTAAGGGGGAAGCGTTATAGCTGATGTAATTATATATTAGCTATAACGCTTTTCTTTTATAATCAAAAACTGCCAAGGAGGTAATCCCATGTTAAAAAACATTTATTAACTGTAGGACTTGCTGTATTGCTGGCAACGACCAGCTCTGTACCTATTTTTGCAGAAACAACATCCACCACTTCCACAACAACCACAATGGAAAACTGCGGTGCTTATTTATTTGAGTGGCGTCCTATTGATTGTGGAAACGGTAATTATTTTGCTATTCTTGTAGGTGGAAATACACTTCAGGAAAGCAACGTGATTTTAAACCGTGGATATGATTATGCCTATACTTTTGATCCTATGACTTATCAACGTCCCTGGGGAACGGTTCCAGATCTGGTAAACGTGGATGGGAAATGGGGTATCCCTGAAAACTGGTCTTCTATGCCTCAGGATAGTCAGCCAGTAATGCAGATTGTTTTGAAAACAAACTATAAAACATTAAGTACTGATAAGCGTTATGTTAATGTAGTTCATCTTCCTTCCAACATAGACTCATCTACTCTTCCATCTGAAGTACGTAAATATCTGATTAATGTAGACGGTTCCGATGCAGGCGCCTACACCGACACTATAACTCCTGGTTGGCAGGACCTGGAAGATGGCACCGTTAAATATATGAAACCTGACGGCACTTATGTATCAAATGGCTGGCTGCAGTTAGATGATAAGAAGTACTATATGGATGAAAATGGTGTAAAATTAACCGACACAATTACTCCGGATGGGTATTATGTAAATATAAATGGTGAAAAAACTTCTTATATGCCTGGTTGGTTTAAAGACGGTGACAATTGGCGATACATTCTAAAAAATGGATACTATGCTCAAAACGGCTGGCTTCAAGATCCTGCGACACAGAAATACTACTATTTTAATATGGCTGCTATTATGGAAGCAGATACTACTACCCCAGATGGTTATTATGTAGGAGCTGATGGTGCCTGGGACGGAAATGCATCCACAAAAAATACTACTGAAGAAAAAAATCTTGGACCTGGCGTAGACAAGGGCTGGGAGCCAGTAGATACCGGCTGGAAGTTCAAACAGGAAGATGGAACCTACCTTACCAATTCCTGGAGACAGGACAGCAACGGTAAGTGGTATTACCTGAATGAAGATGGCTCGGATGCTAAAAATGCTAACACACCAGACGGTTACCATGTAGATGCTAATGGTGTATGGGATGGTGACGCTGCAACTGAAAGTGAAAGCGAAGAAGCAGCTGAATATTGATTTGAAATATTTGATGTTTTATATTTACTGCAGGATCATAATTATTTGGTCCTGCAGTTTTCGCATATTCGGACTATAATATATAGGTGCTTATTTCTTGTTCGTCCTTAAAATTCATGTTATTATTAAATGGTAGCAGGCTTATATAACAATATTAGAAGGGAACTGCATCGATGAAGAATTTGAATATTCCTGTTGGCGTTTCAGATTTTGAAAAGATCCGAAAAAATGAATATTACTATATTGATAAATCTGGTTTGATTGAAGATCTTTTAAAAAGAACAGCAGAAGTAACATTAATTACTCGTCCACGTCGTTTTGGTAAAACCTTAGGCATGAGTATGCTGGCGAACTTCTTTGATATCAGAAAAACAGTAAAGAAATATTTGAGGGATTGGAGATCTGTGATCATCAAACTCTTTGCAGCGAATGGATGAATCAGTATCCAACAATTTTTGTTTCATTTCGACAGGTAGATGGACTGAACTTTAATGGAGCCTATGACATGCTTACAATGGTCATTTCAGAATTGTACAAAGAACATCTATATCTGCTAGACAGTGATAAATAAGCGAATACGATAAAGAGCTTGCCAGGCATTAATACAGGGTGTTGCTTCTGCAAAGGATATAAAAAGCAGCTTATTATTTTTAACAAGATTAATGCAGCAATATTATGGAAAGAAGGCAGTTCTTCTTATAGATGAATACGATGTTCCTGTAGCTAAAGCAAGCAGTCATGGCTATTACAAAGAAATGCTTGATGTTATGAAAGGTTTAATGCTGGCATTAAAGGACAATACATCTCTTTGCTTTGCAGTGATCACAGGATGTTTAAAAATTGCAAAGGAAAGCATTTTTACAGGAACGAACAACTTTGTTTCTGATACGATTACAGATTCGCGGTTAAATGAATACTTTGGCTTTGTACAAAGTGAGATTGATCAGATGCTTAAAGATGCAGACGCAATGGAGTATGCTCTAAATATAAAAAAATGGTACGATGGCTATCATTTTGGAGATTATGATATTTATTGCCCATGGGATGTAATGAACTATCTTTTTGAACTTCAGCACAATCCAAAAACAAAACCTGTCAGTTATTGGAAAAAATACCAGTGACAATGCAATTATCAGGTCGTTTATTGACTATGCAGGCAGTACCATTACACAGAAATTTGGAAGTGCTGATGGCAGGTGGATATATTATCCAACGCATAGATGAAAATTTAACGTACGACTATTTACATTCTTCTGAAGACAATCTTTGGAGCATGTTGTATTTAACTGGATATTTAACTAAATTACGTGAAAATGATTATGAGGGTGAATTGCTCGAAGGAACAATGGCACTAATCATCCCCAACGCTGAAATAAAAGAAATTTTTGAAACGACCGTTATTAAATGGTTTGATGACAGTGCAAAAAATGGAATAGAAATGCTTTGTTTGATGCGGTTTGGAATGGTGACAGTGAGCGCATCACAAAAGAAATGAATTCTCTTTTGCGGCGTACAATCAGTTACCATGATTATAAAGAGGATTTTTACCATGCTTTTCTTGCAGGTATCTTTACAGGCGCCGGATATATGGTGGACTCTAATAAAGAACATGGCGAAGGGCGGAGTGATGTGGTCGTTTACGATTTTATCAATGCACGTGTAGCTATTTTTTGAAGCAAAATATACGAAAGTTCTGGATAATTTGGAAAATGAATGTGATATTGCATTACAACAGATCAATGATCGAATGTATGCTAAGGAATACGAAGATGATTATGATGAGATTTTATGCTATGGGATTTCATTTTTCAAAAAGCGATGTATGGTAAGAAAGAAATAAAATAATTGCCCTTTTAATACTTTTCCGTATTGCGAGGTGGAAGGGATACCATTGATTTATACTATTTGAAATGTTATACTTTATGCAAAATTACGCATTAAATTAAGAAAAGTG
>ENA-OPZN01000411-OPZN01000411.1-human-gut-metagenome-genome-assembly--contig:-NODE-411-length-13724-cov-5.151651_pt1 | contig 13724 bp, 15 predicted proteins | sample MGYA00242483_ERZ504503 | MGnify/ENA primary metagenome ERZ504503 (study PRJEB26092, sample SAMD00036285) | human gut metagenome | host: Homo sapiens | study: EMG produced TPA metagenomics assembly of... | reverse complement strand
ACTGTCTACCATGTTGTAAAGCGAAGAAGCAGTCATGGCAATAATGGCCGGAATGGCGTATTGCATCAATAGTTTTCCAATTCGTTCAGTGCCCAGTTCAGCGGCTGTTCCTTTTTGCGACATAATTATTTACCTTATTAATTGTTATCCAGAAATCTTTAGATTTTCTAAAAAATCGTGCAAAGGTAAACTTTTTTCCGCATTCAGGGAAAACTTTGTGTATCTTTGCGCTCCAAAATAAAAGCTATGTGGATGAAAGTGAATAGAATAGGATTAGCTCTTCTCTTTTTGCTCTGCGGAAGTAGTGTCTCGGCAGAGAGTTTATATAAATACAGAGTGCAGTTGACTGACAAGTCAAAGTCTGTACATTCTTTGGAACATCCTGAAACTTTTTTGTCCGAACGGGCACTTGCCCGTCGTGCCAGTCAGGGGGTAGCCGTTGATTCTACCGATCTGCCTGTTTGCCGTGCCTATATTGAGCGCCTGGAGTCGCAGGGAGGAAAATACATCTCATCCAGCAAATGGAACAATACCGTGCTGATGCAGGTTCCCGATGAGGCCGTTGCCTTGCGTTTCCTGGATAATTCATTTGTCCGCTCCATCAAAAAAGTATGGGTATCTCCAGATTCCATCATGCCCCGCAACAAAGACAGAAAGGAGCAGGTAAAGAATCAGTGGAAAAAGCAGGATGATTATTATGGAATGGGAGCCGAACAAATCAAGATTCACCATGGAGACAGTCTGCATCTGGCTGGTTTTAAAGGCAAAGGGATACAGATTGCGGTCATCGATGCCGGCTTTTATAATGTGGATGCCATGAAAATCTTCAAGAATACGACGATTTTAGGCACACATGATTTTGTCAATCCTTCTTCAGATATTTATGGCGAACATAATCACGGCATGAAAGTCTTGTCGTGCATGGCTGTCAATACACCTCATGTCATGGTGGGAACGGCTCCCGAAGCGGGCTACTGGCTGTTAAGAAGTGAAGACAATGATACGGAGCAGCCGGTGGAAGAGGATAACTGGGCTGCGGCAGTGGAATTTGCCGACAGTGTAGGAGTGGATATTGTCAATACCTCCTTAGGATATTATTCATTTGACGACCCGATTGATAATTATACGTATCGTCAGCTGGACGGGCATACTTCTTTGATGGCCGCTTCTGCTTCGTATGCAGCGAAGAAAGGGCTTTTGGTGGTATGCAGTGCCGGAAATTCCGGTATGGATGAATGGAAAAAAATCACTCCTCCGGCCGATGCGGAAGATATATTGACCATAGGTGCCATCGATAATATGGGAGTGAATGCCGCTTTTTCTTCCATCGGTAATACGGCAGACGGGCGTATCAAACCCGATGTCATGGCGATGGGCGTACATTCGGCAGTGGTAGGAGTAGACGGAGGTACCGCTTTTGCCAATGGTACTTCTTTTGCGTCGCCTATTTTCTGCGGACTGGTGGCTTGTTTGTGGCAGGCATGTCCTTGGCTTACGGTACGGCAGCTCATTCAGGTCGTGCATGAAGCCAGCGACCGCAGTGCTTATCCCGATAATATTTACGGATATGGAGTGACGGATATGTGGAAAGCCTACCAACTGGCCATGAAACTGAAAGCGGATACTGATGGAAAATAAGCCTCTTTCCTTACTCGAACTGAATTCATTGGTCAGACGGAGTATCACCTCCTGTCTGCCGGATGAATATTGGGTGCAGGCCGAATTAAGCGATGTGCGCGTAAATTATTCCGGACATTGCTATCTGGAATTTGTACAGAAAGATGCTACCGGTAATGCGCTTCTGGCCAAGGCACGAGGAATTATATGGGCAAATGTCTTTACCCGTTTGCGGAGTTATTTTGAACGGGAAACAGGGCAGGCTTTTGTATCAGGCTTGAAGGTGCTGGTAAAAGTCACAGTCGATTTCCACGAACTGTATGGCTACTCGCTGACGGTAGTCAATATTGACCCCACCTATACTTTGGGAGATATGGTACGCCGTCGCAAGGAAATTCTCCGGCAGTTGGATGAGGAGGGAATCCTGACACTAAATAAGGAACTGGAACTTCCCGTACTGACGCAGCGTATTGCGGTCATTTCATCGGCTACGGCTGCGGGTTATGGCGATTTCTGCAATCAGTTGCTGCATAATTCCTTCGGATTTGTATTTTATCCCCGACTTTTTCAGGCCATTATGCAGGGAGAGCAGGTAGAACAGTCCATCATTCAGGCACTCGACCGTATTAATGCGACGCGTGATAACTGGGATGTGGTGGTGATTATCCGGGGAGGAGGGGCCACTTCCGACCTTTCGGGTTTTGATACTTACGATTTGGCGGCAAACTGCGCACAGTTCCCGCTTCCTATTATTACCGGAATCGGTCATGAACGAGACGATACCGTGCTGGATATGATTTCACATACCCGTGTCAAGACTCCGACAGCTGCGGCTGAGTTTCTGATTAATCATGTAAGACAGACGGCACAGGAGTTAGAAACATACGAGGAGGTTATCTATCAGGAAGTACCTCGTTTGCTGCAACAGGAAAAACAGCGACTGGATTCATTTGTAACCCGGATTCCGGGACAGGTGCAGATGCGGTTGCAGCGGGAGAATTTCCGTCAGGAGAAATTTCAGAACCGGATGAAAATGGCCTGGCAGTCGCGCTTGTTGCAGGAAAACTACCGCTTGCAATTGATGCCCCGATTACTTTCCGCTTTGCAGAACTGTGTGCAGCGTGAAACACACCGGCTGGAACTACTGGCACAGCGGGTAGATTCGGCTTCTCCGGAGAAGTTATTGAAAAAAGGATACAGCCTTACTCTGCTGGATGGCAAGGTGGTGACAGATGCTTCTCTGTTGAAACCGGGAGATGAAGTGGAAACCCGTCTGGCAAAAGGTAAATTTAGGAGTAAAGTAATAAATAAGTGATATGGCAGCAAAGAAGGAAACCTATTCAGAAGCGATGAAACGCCTGGAGGAAATAGTGTCTCGCATTGAAAGCAATGAACTGGATATCGACCAGTTGGGCGAATACTTGCAGGAAGCCCAGAAGCTGATAAAGTTCTGTAAGAACAAGCTGTATAAGGCCGATGCGGAGATAAAGAAAATCTTGGAAGAAGATAATGAGGCACAAGCCTGAAACAAAAAAGCCAGACCGGAAAGTCTGGCTTTTTCTGTTTATCGGATGATGGTCATTTCTTTGAGCAAATGAGAAGCACCGGCAAACTTGTCAATGATGAACAAGGTATAGCGGATGTCTACACAGGCCGCACGTTGCAGTTGCGGGTTGTAGGCAATGTCACCGGTCAGTCCCTCGTAGTTGCGGTCGAATCCGGTACCGATTAGTTCCCCTTTCGCATTGAAGACCGGAGAACCGGAGTTACCCCCTGTGTTGTCTGTCGCAGTGGCGAAGCAGACCGGTATGCGTCCGTCGGGCATGGCATAGGGACCGAAATCCTTCTTTTCATACAACTCTTTCAGCTTGGCTGGTACCACAAATTCCGGATTGTTCGGGTCTTCCTTTTCCATCACCCCTTTCAAGGTAGTGTAGTAAAGGTATTCCTTTCCGTCAGCCGGTTCGTAAGAGCCAATTTTTCCATAAGTCAGTCGGAGAGTAGAGTTGGCATCCGGATAGATAGGCTGTCCGTTGGCTTTCTTCATCTGCAATACACCTTCTACCCAAGTCTTGTGAGCTGCGTTGTATGCATTGGTTTCCTCCTGCATGGCATCGCTGGTAGCCTGGTATCCGTTGCGTACGGAAGCAGCATATCTCACCATCAGGTCGTTTTCCAGTTGCTGTGCATCGGGCTGCTTCAGGAACTCATCCAGTGCTTCCGGACTTCTGAAGATGGACTGGTTGAAGCAGGCATCCACAAACGCATCGGTATTTCCCTGGAAATCCTTTTCGATAGTCTGGAATATGTCAATCCGCTGGTCTGCCGGAATCAGTCGGGCATACAAGGCAATCAGCTGTTTGGATACCTTGCGGTCGACTTCCGGATTGTAGTCCTTGTTGAAGAACTTCTGTCCGGCTTTCTTCAGGGCAGCAACAGATTCGTCAATGTCTTTCTGTTTCTGGCCTTCCAGTGCCACTCTCAAGGCATCCGTATCGGGTACTTTAAAGAATTCGGTTCCCAGCATCAAGCTTCGTAAATCGCCTGCTGGTGGTACACTGCATCGTGACGCTGTGCGACAATCTGCTTGATGTTTTCGTAGGCTTTCCGGTAGTTGTCATTTCCGATGGAATCTCCGAAAGCTAACAATTGTTCCTGCTCCCGTCTTTTGCGGTCGAGTACTTTCAGACGTACCAGTCCTTCGTTCATACCGATGGCATTTTTCCAGTAGTTGGCCGATGAAGCATACTTGGCTGCATACTGGATACGGGTACGTGCATCCTTAGCCATTTCTTCTCCCAGCACCCGCAGGCGTACACCGCGAATGGTATCGCGCATGAAGTTGGTAGTCTGCATGCGTTCTTCCACCTCATCACTGATCATGTAACGCCAGTTGCGTCCGGGGAATCCCATCACGAAGGTAAAGTCACCTTCCTTCACCCCTTTCAGGTTGATGGCAATGTGTTTCTTTACTTTCAGAGGTACGTTTTCGGCACTATAATTGGCCGGTTTTCCATCCTTGTTAGCGTAGATACGGAAGATAGAGAAGTCACCGCAGTGGCGAGGCCACATCCAGTTGTCGGTATCTGCTCCAAACTTACCGATGGAAGAGGGAGGAGCACCTACCATACGCACATCCTTGTAAGATGTCTTGACAAACAGGTAGTATTTGTTGGCTCCATAGAACGGTTTCAGTTCCAAAGTCGTAAATTCGTTGGTGCGGATACGTTCCTTTTTGGCAAACTTTTCAGCTACTTTGGCCAAGAAAGAAGGAGAGAGGTAGTTGGTTCCGTCCGGATCTTTGGACTTCTTCAACTGCTTCTGCACGTATTCCGTTACGTCAAGTATCCGGTCGATAAAGGTCACGTTCAGTCCTTCACACGGAAGTTCCTGTTCGCGAGTCATGGCCCAGAAACCGTCGGTCAGGTAATCATGTTCCACTGAACTGTGCTGCTGGATGTAACCGTATCCGCAGTGGTGGTTGGTCAGCACCAGTCCTTCCGAGGAGATGACTTCTCCCGTACATCCTCCTCCGAAATGCACCACGGCATCTTTCAGGCTGATGTTGTCCGGACAGTACACCTGGTCAATACTGATGTCCAGTCCCAAATCCTGCATCACGGCAGCATTCTGCTGTTTCAGGTCGGTCAGCATCCACATTCCCTCATCCGCATGAGCGGTGAGGGAAAGGGTAGCAAATAAGGATAATAATAACTTATGCTTCATTATTCTACAATTGTCATTTCGTCAATCAGGTTCTTGCAGCCTCCCAATTTTTCTACGATGAACAGCACGTAGCGAATATCTACGGCAATACAACGCTGGAGGTTGTTGTCGAAGTTGATGTCACCGGACAGAGATTCCCAGTTACCGTCGAATGCAGCTCCAATCAGTTCACCGTTTCCGTTCATGACCGGAGAACCTGAGTTACCGCCGGTGATGTCGTTGGTGGTCAGGAAGCAAGTCGGCATTTCCCCGTTAGGCAGTGCGTAGCTCCGTAGTTCTTTGTAGCATATAACTCTTTCAGTTTGGCCGGTACCACGAATTCCGGGTTGTTCGGATCTTCTTTTTCCATTACCCCTTTCAGTGTAGTGTAATATTTGTAGTGTACACCGTCTTTCGGATCGTAAGCCTTTACATTACCGTAAGTCAGACGAATCGTAAAGTTGGCATCCGGAGCTTTCGGAGTCGGTGCATACATTTCGCAAAGACCGCGTACGTAGGTCTTGTGCAGCAGGTTGATGTCACCGTTGGCTTGATCCAGCTTGTCTGCCAGTTCCTTGTATTTCTTGCTCACTGCAGCAGCATATTCAGCCGACAAGTCTTTGTTTATTGCTTCTACAGTAGGATTCTCGATGAAAGCGTTGAAGTTCTTTTCATTGGCGAAGATACTGTTGTTGTAGAGAGCATCTACGTAAGCATTGTAATCGCCCTTGAATGCATTCTTAACAGTCTGATAGAAATCAGGCAATGCTTCAGCCGGTACTTTTTCTGCATAAAGCGGCAGCAGCACTTTAGCCACCTTGCGGTCTACTTCGTGGTCATAGTCCTTGTTGTGGATGTCAGCATAGGCTTCTTTCAGGGTAGCGATGGCTTTTTCTACATCTTTTTTCTTGTTCTTCTGCAGGGCAGTAGCCAAGTCCTGAAGTGCTTCCATCTTCGAAGTCAGGGTGAATTCGATACCGCTTCTGAAAGTTTCAGTGAAATAAGTCAGCTGTGTACGCAGCGGAGTGACACGCTTCACGTATTCGTCAATCTTTCCTACTACGGCTGCATAGTCAGCATTCTGTTTTTCTTTGGCAAAAGCAGCAAATTTAGCTTCCTGTTCTGCCTTTGTTTCCAGAACCTTGTTGTCTACAATGGCCTTGTTCATACCGATGGAGTTTTTCCAGTAGTTGCTTGAACCGGCAAATTTGCTGGCATACTGGATACGTACCTTGTCGCTGGCAGCCATTTCCTTACGGAGAATATTCTGGCGTTCTTCGCGTACAGTGATACGCGGCACGTTGATACCTTCCATGCGCAGGCGTACTTCACTTTCTGTCAGGTAGCGGCTGGTACTTCCGGGGAATCCCATAATCATGGCATAGTCGCCTTCCTGCAATCCCTTCAGTGAAATAGTCAGGTGTTTCTTTACTTTCAAAGGTACATTCTCTGCGCTGTATTCAGCCGGATTACCATCTTTGTCAGCATAGATACGGAACATAGAGAAGTCGCCTGTGTGACGCGGCCACATCCAGTTGTCGGTTTCACCTCCAAACTTACCGATTGATGAAGGAGGAGCGGCTACCATACGTACGTCGCTGTAAGTCTTGATGAAGAACAAATAGAATTTGTTTCCTTCATAGAACGGAAGCGCCTGTGTAGAAATACCCGGTTTGCCTTTCAAGTCACTTTTCTTCAGTTCGTCGGCAGCCAGTTTCTTCAGGTATTTGCTTCCGAAAGATTCTGCTTCGGTCACTTTTCCTTTACGGATGTCTTCGTTTACTTTTTCGTTACATCCACTATACGGTCTACGAATTTGAAGGTCAATCCCGGTGTAGGAAGCTCTTCCTGGTAACTTTTTGCCCAAAATCCGTCGGTCAGGTAGTCATGTTCCACCGAGCTATGTTGTTGGATGGCATCGTATCCACAGTGGTGATTGGTCAGAATCAATCCGTTGGGTGAGATAATTTCACCTGTACATCCGCGTCCGAAAATTCCGACAGCATCCTTTAATGTAATTTGGTCAGGGTTGTAGATATCCATGATATCCATTTTCAGTCCTTGCGCTTTCATTCGGTCCGCAAGGTTCTGCTCCTGCATGAGCTGGAGCAACCACATTCCTTCATCGGCCTTGGCCGGAGAGAATACAGCACAAACAAGTGCGAGTGCGAGTACTTTCAGTTTTTTCATTGTTATGTATAGTGTTAAAATATAGATTGCACAAAAATAGTAAAAAAACGCACACCATTCTCACACGGGTTACTTAAAAGGTAATAAACCACTATCTTAGTATAAATTTTGATAATATATTTCGGCGCTTCCTTGAAAGATTATACCTTTGCCCACAAATTTAAAAGGTTTCAGCATGTATAAACTTTATTTTTTCCTGTTGTGTGCCATGCTTTGCACCTCTTGCAGTAAGAAATATAAGATAGAAGGTACTTCGTCTGTTTCTATGTTGGACGGTAAAATGCTTTTTATAAAAATCCCGGTGGGTGATAAATTGGTCAACATTGATTCGGCAGAAGTAATTCATGGCTTATTCGAAATGCAGGGAAAGGTTGATTCCACGGTTTAGCTTCATTGTATATGGATGATGAGTGCATCATGCCTTTAGTGATAGAACCGGGTCACATTGATATTCAGATAGACAATGCGGGAATTACCATCAAGGGGACTCCATTGAACGATTGTTTCAATGATTTTGTGGTACAGAAAAACTCGCTCGACGACCCGTGCTTACGAGGTAGAGCGCGAGGAAAGTCGCATGATTATGGATGGAAAGGATTTGCAGACGGTGCATCAGGAAATCCAGAAAAAACGTGACGAGATAGCTACGGAGATGAACCAGCTGGCGAAGACTTTTATTCAGGACAATTACGAGAACGTATTGGGACCGGGGTTGTTCATTATGTTGGGTAACAGCATGCCTTATCCCTTCCTGACTCCGCTGATGCAGGAAATCATTGACGCGGCTCCTGAAGCGTTCAAGAACAATTACATGGTGAAGGAATATGTGTCTGTGGCACGTGAAAATATGTCGCATGCTCCCCTTCATTAAAAAGAAAATCGGGTAAGAAATTCTTCCTACCCGATATTTATTTTTTTATTCTCCACTTTTCTTTTCTCCTTTGTATTTTTCCGGTAATCCTTTTTCAATGGCCTGATAGGATTCTTCCATCAGCATGGTCTGGTTTTCTTGTCCTTTTCCTTGTGGATAGATGGGCTGATGGATGGTCAGCTTCAACGGATGCCAGGAGAGCAGTTTGCCCGTGCGCGGCAGAATATCGAAAGAGCCGCTGATGCTCATCGGTACGACCGGAAGCTGCAATTGGTCAGCCAACAGGAAAGCTCCTTTCTTGAACTCGTTCATGCGACCGGTAAAGGTTCTTCTGCCTTCCGGGAATACTACGAGTGAAGTACCTCCCTGTAAGATTTTTTCTGCCCGTTTGATCGTTTCATACACTTTGCGCGGACTGGATTTGTCTACGAAGATGAAGCCGGCCGATTCGCAGGCTTTTCCTACGAAAGGAATGCTGCGCAGGCTTTTCTTCATCATCCATTTAAAGTTTCTTCCCAAGAATCCGTAGATAAGGAATATGTCGAAAGCTCCCTGATGGTTGGCTACGAATACATACGATGTTTTGTGGTCAATGTTTTTGTGTCCTTCCACTTTCACCGGAAGCAGAAACAGAAAACAAGTGAGCTGTGACAGATTTTTCCCGGGTAATACCCCCAGAAGTGTCCGTTACCCAACCAGCATCCTAACATGGTGGTCAGGGCAGTCAGGATGGTCAGTACAAGAAAATGGGAAGCCCGATACAGATTTGGTAAATGATGTATAAGAATCTCATAAATGTGATAGATTTTATTGGATTGATTTGTTATTTCCTTTTTTTAATGTGAGGACGGTAAATTTCCGGCCAGGCACCTAAGCGCATGGGGAAGAGCACATAGCCTAACCCGATGTTGACATACAGTCCCCGGTCGCCCTCCAGATACAGACCTCTGTGTTCCGGATAGATAAACTTGGACACCGAAAAGCCGAACAGACTGATTTGCATGTCGTGGGTATGACCTGACAAGGTAAGCTGTACCGAGGTGTCCGGAAGCACTTTCCGGCGCCAGTGTGTCGGGTCGTGACTTAGCAGGACCTTGAACATGCCGTCTGTGCCTTGCAAAGCCTTGGGTAAGTTGCCTCTGTCGGGGAAAGGCGGTTTCCCACTGTTTTCCACACCGGCTATGGTAATGGAATCCGTACCTTTATATATAATGCGGTGGTCATTTTGCAGCATACACCATCCCATACGGTTTTCGCGTGCAATCAGACTGTCTACGTTGGCTAAGCGGGCCTGCTCGTTTTCCCATTTACGTAGGAGCCATAGTCGTGATTCCCCAGGACGGAATACACCCCGTCGCGGGCTTCAGTTGTGAGAACACGGGCATAAATTCCAACAGTTCGTCAGCGCGGCTGTTTACGAGGTCGCCGGTGAATACAGCCAAATCGGCATTTTGCCGGTTGCAGAGGTCGATGGCTTCCTGAAGTGCCTTTCCGTCTCCTTTCCAGCTTCCGGAATGAATGTCCGACAATTGCAGTATGCGGTATCCGTCGAATGCGTCCGGAAGGTCAGGCGAATAGAAGGTGACTTCTTTCACCTGAAAGTTTTCCTTTCCCTTGATTGCTCCGAACAATACATACCCAAAGGTGAGCAGTGCAGGTGCTAAGGCTATCCATCCGTGAGGAACAGGACGTTTCACCAGCCTTCTGAAGAGTTTCAGCAAGATGCTGGTCAGCATGAATACCGTTTAGGTATGGTTACGCACAGGGCTACAATCAGGTAAGTACCAAAATATTCATGTAAGGTGTCGTGACCAATCAGGAAGATGACCAGAATAAGCAACAGCAAAACAGTAGGTAGCCAGTAAGCCCGTTTCCACCTCCTGTGGTGCAGGCTGGTCAGATACGTCTTGTATATGTACCAGTCGGGTAGCAGAAACAAGACTAAGAATATCAGTGACACGCGTAATAGAATCATATTTGTGTACTTATTTTAGGGTTGCAGATTGGCTGCGAGGTATTTTCGCAGTACGTCGGCATCTATCTTCCGGCGGGAAGCATAATCCATGAGTTGCTCCTCATCGATTTTTCCTACCGAGAAGTAGCGTGAAGCCGGATGAGCAAACATCAGTCCGCATACTGAGGCATGAGGTTGCATCATTCCGTTCTCTGTCAGATGTACCCCGATGCGTTTCATGTCAATAAGCTTGTCGAGCAGAAAGCTGACCGATATGTCGGGCAGGGAAGGATACCCCACGGCAGGACGTATGCCCTGATAGTCTTCGTTGAGCAACTGTTTCATGGTCAGCTTTTCGTCCTTGGCGTATCCCCATACCTCTTTGCGCAGGGTTTCGTGTATTTTTTCAGCTGCGGCTTCTGCCAGACGTTCACCTAATGTCTTGATGAGCAAGGACTGGTAGTCGTCATGACTGAATTCTTCTTCCATGGCCGGATCGATGGTCGTGGCGAATCCTCCTACCGTATCCTTGATGCCGGAAGAAAGGGGACGCACAAAGTCACTCAGGCAGAGAAACGGGTCGTCGGGGCGGATGCGGGTCTGCTGACGGAGCAGAGGAAATAAAGTGCCCTCTAACCACAGGTTGTCGCCTTCGGCATTGGCTTCCATCAGACGATAAATGGCATAGACCTTGTATTTCCCGTCAATCTTGTTCAGCATGCGTACCGCTTCTTTGTGCAGTTGCATGGCTTCGGCAGCCTTGGCACGTTCAGCTTCAGGAAATGAGGCCAGCCACCCGGCGCGGCAGGCATCACACCCATGAATGTCGGCAATGGCTGCGTAACGAGGCTGAAAGCCCCATGCATGGAAAAAATAAATCCAGTTGATGTATTCAGCCAGGTCGTGTATGTCGTAACGGACGGTCGTGATGTCTGTTTTCATTTGATTTCTTTTAGCGTTCAAACCGAAGGGCTTGTCCACGGTGTGCTTTGTTTACTTTTCCATTCTCGTAAACTGCCGTACCGTTGACAAATGTCTTTTCTACCTGTGCATGGAAAGTGCGGCCTTCCATCGGACTCCATCCGCACTTGCTTTCAATGCAGTCGGTGGTTACAGTCCATTCCTTATGCGGATTCAGCAGAACCAGGTCGGCCTGATAGCCCGGTCGGATAAATCCTCTTTGGCTAATCTGGTAAAGCTGGGCCGGTGCATGACACATTTTCTGTACCAGCTGTTCGATAGACAGGAGGCCTTCGTGTACCAGTTCGTAGATGCTGACCAGTGAGAACTGCAGGGTTGGCATGCCCGATACGGCTTTCAGTGCTCCTCCTTCTTTTTCACTCAACAGGTGGGGAGCATGGTCGGTAGCGATGACGTCAATCAGGTTGGTAGTCAGAGCCTTTCTCAGCGCATCACGGTCGGCCTTTGTCTTGATGCTGGGATTACACTTGATGCGTGCCCCAAATTGCGCATAGTCTTCATCACAGAACATAAGGTGCGATACGCAGGCTTCTGCCGTAATTTTCTTTTCGTGGAGCGGGCGGTCTTCTAACAGACCTAACTCGCGTGCCGTACTGATATGAAGGATGTGCAGACGGGGCACCCGTTTCCTTCGCCAATTGTACGGCCAGTGCCGAAGAATGGTAACAGGCTTCCTCACTACGTATCAGCGGATGGAAAGAAATGTCCAGGTCTTCGCCATACTGCTGCTTGAAACGTTCGGTATTTTCGCGGATAATCTGCTGGTCTTCACAATGGGTGGCAATCAGCATGCCTGCTTCGGAGAATATCTTTTTCAAGGCTTCCATGCGGTCTACCAGCATGTTTCCGGTGCTGGCTCCCATAAACAGTTTCACACCGCATACGTGTGTCTTGTCCAGTGCCTTCAGCTGGTCGGCATTGTTGTTTGTGGCTCCGAAATAGAAAGAATAATTGACAATACATTTGGTAGCCGCATCCTTAAACTTGTTTTCCAGTGCCTCCAGGGTTGTGGTCTGCGGGTTACAGTTGGGCATGTCCATGAACGAGGTCACTCCTCCTGCTGCAGCTGCAGCCGTTTCGGTAGCCATGTCTGCCTTATGTGTAAGGCCCGGATCGCGGAAATGCACATGGTCGTCTATCACTCCCGGCAGCAGGAAGCATCCTTGCGCATCAATCTGTTCGTCACATACGGTAGCGGGAGCACCGTCGCCTTCAATGACTTCCTGTATTTTTTCTCCTTCAATCACTACGGAGCCGGCAAAACGGCGTCCTTCATTTACGATGATTGCATGATGTATCCATGTACGTTTCATAACCCTTTTCAATTAGTGTGTTTAGGATATTTTTTTGAACCAGCTGTCCCATTTCAGTTGGATGACGCCGAATACGGCTTCTCCAAAGATACTGCTGTTCATCTTGGAAGTACCTAATTCGCGGTTGATAAAGATGACCGGTACTTCTGTGATATGGAATCCGCATTTAAAGGCGGTGAATTTCATTTCAATCTGGAAAGCATATCCTTTGAAACGGATGTGGTCCAGATGGATGGTTTCAAGTACTTTTCGGCGGTAACATACAAAGCCGGCAGTAGTGTCATGAATGGGCAGTCCGGTAATGAACCGCACATATTTGGAGGCAAAGTAGGACATCAGTACTCTTCCCATAGGCCAGTTCACCACATTGACTCCGCTTACATAGCGTGAACCGATGGATACATCGGCCCCTTCGTCATGGCAAGCCTTGTAAAGTCTTGGCAGGTCATTGGGATTGTGGCTGAAGTCGGCATCCATTTCAAAGATGTAGTCGTATCCCTTTTCGATAGACCATTTGAAGCCGGTGATGTAAGCTGTTCCCAGTCCGAGTTTGCCTTTTCGTTCAATCATGAACAAACGTTCGGGGAATTCCTTTTGCAGACGGCGTACGATATCGGCCGTTCCGTCGGGAGAGTTGTCTTCGATAACCAGAATATGGAATGTCTTTTCCAGTCCGAATACTGCCCGGATTATATTCTCGATGTTTTCCTTCTCATTGTAAGTCGGAATAATCACGATACTGTCACTTGTTTGCATGGCGTTTCAATTATATCTGTGCAAAGATAGAAATAAAAATGTGATTCTTTTTAGTGGCAGGTTTATTTCTTTGTAATGCGTGTGAGATGAAATAAAAACGCTTATACAAAAATACCTCGACACGTAGCTGTCAAGGTCTCGACACGTACGAGTCGAGACATCAGCACGAACGTGTCAAGACCTCGTCACGTACGTGTCGAGGTAAATTTAACTATGATTTTAGGGAAATGTAAAAAACGTTTTGAAAAACTGGAACTTATATTGAATTTCTATCGTTTTATTTAAAGGTATTTTGTTTGCGATTGTCTTTCCTGAATTTTAGTCTTCATCGTTTGGT
>ENA-OPZN01000410-OPZN01000410.1-human-gut-metagenome-genome-assembly--contig:-NODE-410-length-13762-cov-4.706197_pt1 | contig 13762 bp, 13 predicted proteins | sample MGYA00242483_ERZ504503 | MGnify/ENA primary metagenome ERZ504503 (study PRJEB26092, sample SAMD00036285) | human gut metagenome | host: Homo sapiens | study: EMG produced TPA metagenomics assembly of... | reverse complement strand
CATCCTCTGCTTTTTCTTTTGCCCAAAATGACATCGACCATGTGCTGCGTTTGGGCGGCAATACAGACCGTCAAAGGGAGCGTGTGGTTGCAGCCTTTGAAAAGCAGAAAACCACCGCTGAGATTGCTGAGATACTGAAAACGCTGTACCACGGCGGTAACGGCCTTGGCAGTGTGAGCGCATGGTATGCCGAGGATGGTATCCATCTTTCCCACGGGAAGTCTGCCCGTTATGACAGGTCTGCCCAGGTCATTTCCTGGGAGAGCGCCGCAGAGCGTATCGGGGAACTTTTGGAAAGTGGTCAGTTTGCCTCCAATGTGGAGCTTGCAGAAGTGGCAGGCTATGAACGCTCCCTCCTCTCGGAAAAGCTCTGGCATCTGTATCACGATCTCAGTGAGGACGCCAGAAAAGCCGGATATTTGTCCTGCCTGTCAGAGATCAAAGGCAATGGTTTCCCGGAGGAGACCCGCCGCCTGACGGAGCAGCTGAGTGACCCGGCTTTCCGCCAGACACTCAAGGAAGAATACGCCGCCTTCTGGACTGCCTATCAGCAGGACCGTGACCTGTTGCGTTTTTACTATCACAGACCAAGGGAGATCTGGGAGAACCTGAAGGACCTTGACCTGCCACGCAGGACCTTTTCTTCAGACCTTTCCCAAGTGCCAACCGTTCAGCACTTCATTACCGAGGATGAGATCGACGCCGCTATGACCGGCGGCAGCAGTTTCGCCGGAGGAAAAGGCCGTATCTATGCGTTCTTCATGGCAAACCATACGGATAAGGAGAAAGTGAGATTCCTCAAAGACGAGTATGGCATTGGCGGACGCTCTCATGCCTTGTCTGGTGCAACACACAGCGGCGAAGATCACGATGGGAAAGGACTGCACTATAAAAAGCAGGACTGCCCGGATGTTCACTTGAACTGGGAAAAGGTTGCCAAACGCATTACATCTCTCGTCCAGAAAGACCGCTATCTTACAGAACAGGAACAGGCTCAGTATGACAAAATCCAGGCTGAAAAGGAACTGGTCGAAGAAGATGCCATTCAAGCCCAGCAGCCGGAGATGGAAGAAGAAACGCCAAAGCCTACCCTTGGGGAGCAGTTTGAGCAGTATAAGCCTGTGGTGACTGCCGCTATTTCCGAGGATACCGCATATCGCAATGCCTGCGGTCATTCTGACCGTGAAAATGCTGTCATCGAGGGTAATGCCGCTGTGCGCCGTGCAGTCCTTGGTTCTAAGGATATGGAGCTGATCCGACTCTATTCGGATGTGCTGGAGTTCCGTCAGCGTTTACACCGGGAAGTGATCGACGAGACCTATCCAAAGCTCCATGAACTTCTGCGCCCTCTTTCTCAGGAAGATATTGATACTGCCCTTTGTGCATGGAACGGCAATATCGAGAGTAAACACGCTGTTATCCGCTATATGAAAGACCATGCAAGAGAAAAAGATACCGCCGCATGGCTGGCTCAGGAATACGGCGGCAGTAACAGCAACAGCCTGTTCGTTGTCCGTGCCGGCAGCCCGGAGGAAACGCAGCTGCCCTGGCCGAAGGTACAGCGCAGGCTTGCCCAGCTCATTCAGGAGGACCGGTTCTATACCGAAGAAGAACAGAACCGTTTTGACGACATCGACCCAATCGCCATCCGGGAAGCTCTGGAAGAAAGAGGGATCGTCAACGGACAGGTGACAGACCCGGAAAAACTGGACAATGCCCCGTTTATCCAACAGGTGATGTCAGATGCAGAGCAGATCGCAGATGCCGAGACAGAGCAGACTTCCGAAGTTTCCATTTCCGATGAGGAATATGACGCAGTTCGCCGCCCAGTTCCGCAAAGAACCTCCTATGACCCAGCCGCCCCGGTCTATGCCGTGGGCGATACCGTGTATATCGAGGATGACGCCTATCAGGTCACCGAGCTGCGGGAGGACACCGTACAGCTTCTGCCCACCGGGATGGTATATCCCATCTGCCGGGCAGAGCGCAAAGAACAGTTCGAGCAGCTGCTTCGGGCAGACCGCCGCAATGCTTACTATACCGAGTTTCTTCCTACTGACCCGGACAAGGCAGATCAGGACTTGCGGGATGTATTGGCTCATGGACTGATGGATGAAGCGGATAAAAAGCAGATTTCCACGCTGCTGCAATCCGGCAGGAGCAACAGCGAGATCGCCTACTGGCTGAGCAGAGCCTATTCCGGTGAGATCGAGACACTGAATCTGGAGACTGGCGATATTGCCGATTACCGTACCACGGCACAGGGCATAGAGCTGGAAGTCATGGATGCAGAGGAAAAGCGTCTGGCTATGCTGTATTTCCGCTGGGATGAGGTTGCACCTTTGCTGCGCGGGATGTACGCCCGTCAGCAGGACGGTTTTGGACAGGAACAGCCCCAACCGGCTGCCGAATCCCCGGCCTTCCATTCCGAGACCGTGGCCGTCTATCCGGGCGATAAGAACAATCTGCCTTATGATGTGGTGGTGGAACGACTGCATATCGAGGAGCCGGAGCCACCAGCCCTGTGACTGAGCCGGAGAAAACCTTTGAGGAAGTGTTGGATGAACACCCGGTTTCCATTCAGGTCAATGGCCAGTGGCAGACCTTTCCCAATGCCAAAGCTGCCGAGGAAGCCTCCTATGAGGAATACAAGGCCAACCTGCGCCGCAATGCACAAAACTTCCGTATTACCGATGAGCATTTGGGCGAAGGCGGTCCGAAAGCCAAGTTCCAGGCAAATATCAATGCCATTCGTTTGCTGAAAGAGTTGGAAGCTGCCGGACAGCAGGCAAGCCCGGAACAACAGGAAGTCCTATCCCGCTATGTGGGCTGGGGCGGTCTTTCTGATGCCTTTGACCCGGAGAAACCGGCATGGGCTTCCGAGTATGCCCAGCTGAAAGAGCTGCTGACCCCGGAGGAATATGCCGCCGCCAGAAGCTCCACCCTCAACGCCCATTACACCAGCCTACGGTCATTCAGGCCATCTATGAAGCGGTGGGCCGTATGGGATTTGAGACCGGAAATATTCTGGAGCCATCTATGGGTGTGGGCAATTTCTTCGGTATGCTGCCGGAGGAAATGCGAAACAGTCGTCTGTACGGTGTGGAGCTGGACCCGGTTTCCGGGCGCATTGCAAAGCAGCTCTATCCCAAGGCGGACATCACAGTAGGCGGCTTTGAGACCACCGACAGGCGTGACTTCTTTGACCTTGCCATCGGCAATGTGCCTTTCGGTCAGTATCAGGTCAATGACAAAGCCTACAACAAGCTGAATTTTAGTATTCACAACTACTTTTTCGCCAAATCACTGGACCAGGTGCGTCCCGGTGGTGTGGTGGCTTTTGTAACCTCCCGCTATACCATGGACGCCAAGGATTCCACCGTGCGCCGCTATCTTGCCCAGCGTGCCGAGCTGCTGGGAGCTATCCGTCTGCCCAATGACGCGTTCAAAAAGAATGCCGGTGCCGAGGTGGTATCGGACATCATCTTCCTCCAAAAGCGGGACCGCCCGCTGGACATCGTGCCGGAATGGACTCAAACCGGACAGACGGAGGACGGATTTGCCATCAACCGGTATTTTATCGACCACCCGGAAATGGTGCTGGGCAGACAGGAGCCGGTAAGCACTGCTCATGGTATGGACTACACCGTGAACCCTATCGAGGGACTGGAGCTTTCCGACCAGCTGCATGATGCGGTGAAGTATATTCATGGCACTTATCAGGAGGCAGAGCTGCCGGAGTTGGGCGAAGGCGAAGCCATTGGCACCTCCATTCCTGCCGATCCTAATGTGAAGAACTATTCTTATGTCATTGTAGACGGGCAGGTGTACTACCGGGAAAACAGCCGCATGGTGCGCCCTGATCTCAACGCCACCGCAGAAGCCCGCGTAAAAGGTCTTGTGGGACTGCGCGATTGTGTGCAGGAACTGATCGACCTTCAGATGGATGCAGCGGTTCCAGACAGCACCATTACCCAAAACAGGCGGAACTAAACCGGCTCTATGACAGCTTTTCTGCCAAATACGGTCTCATCAATGACCGTGCAAACCGCCTGGCCTATGCAGACGATTCTTCCTATTACCTGCTCTGTGCGCTGGAAGTTATTGACGAGGACGGAAAGCTGGAGCGCAAGGCGGATATGTTCACCAAACGGACCATCAAGCCCCATCAGGCAGTGGCTACTGTGGATACGGCAAGCGAAGCACTGGCGGTGTCCATCTCGGAAAAAGCCTGCGTAGATATGGGCTATATGAGCCAGCTTACCGGAAAAACAAAAGAAGAACTGGCGGGAGAACTGCAAAGTGTGATCTTCCGTGTGCCGGGACAGCTGGAACAGGACGGCACACCCCATTATGTGACTGCTGATGAATACCTTTCCGGCAATGTACGCCGCAAACTGCGTCAGGCTCAGCGGGCGGCACAGCAGGACCCTTCTTTTGCAGTCAATGTGGAAGCTCTTACCGCCGCCCAGCCCAAAGACCTGGATGCGTCGGAGATCGAGGTGCGTCTGGGCGCTACCTGGATTGACAAGGAATATATCCAGCAGTTTATGTATGAGACCTTTAATACCCCGTTTTATCTCCAACGCAGTATCGAGGTCAACTATTCGTCCTTTACCGCTGAATGGCAGATCAAGGGAAAATCTTCTGTATCCTACAACGATGTGGCAGCTTATACCACCTATGGGACCAGCCGCGCCAACGCCTACAAGATTCTGGAGGATTCCTTAAACCTGCGGGATGTCCGCATCTATGACACCATAGAGGACGCAGACGGAAAAGAGCGCCGCGTGCTGAATGCCAAGGAGACCACCCTGGCGGCTCAAAAACAGCAGGCGATCCGGGAAGCCTTTAGGGACTGGATCTGGAGAGACCCGGAGCGCCGCCAGACTTTGGTGCGCCAGTACAACGAAGAAATGAACTCTACCCGTCCCCGCGAATATGATGGCAGCCACATCACTTTTGGGGGCATGAACCCGGCCATTACCCTGCGGGAACACCAGAAAAGCGCCATTGCCCATGTGCTGTATGGAGGAAATACCCTGTTGGCACATGAAGTAGGCGCAGGCAAAACTTTTGAGATGGTAGCTGCTTCGATGGAAGCCAAACGCCTGGGCTTATGCCAGAAATCTCTCTTTGTGGTTCCAAACCATCTGACCGAGCAGTGGGCGTCGGAGTTTCTGCGTCTCTATCCTTCCGCCAATATCTTAGTCACCACCAAAAAGGACTTTGAGACCCATAACCGAAAGAAGTTCTGCGCACGTATTGCGACGGGTGATTATGATGCCATCATCATGGGACACAGCCAGTTTGAGCGTATCCCCATCAGCCGGGAGCGTCAGGAACGGCTTCTCTATGAGCAGATCGACGAGATCACCGAGGGCATCGCAGAGGTGCAGGCCAGCGGCGGCGAGCGTTTTACCGTCAAACAGCTGGAGCGTACCAGAAAGTCTCTGGAAGCCAGACTGGAAAAGCTGCAAGCCGAGGGGCGAAAAGACGATGTGGTAACTTTTGAGCAGCTGGGGGTGGACCGTTTATTTGTGGACGAGGCCCACAACTACAAAAACCTGTTTCTATACACAAAAATGCGAAATGTGGCTGGTCTTTCCACATCGGACGCGCAGAAATCCTCCGATATGTTTGCCAAGTGCCGCTATATGGACGAGATCACCGGAAATCGTGGTGTGATCTTTGCCACCGGCACCCCGGTCAGCAACTCCATGACCGAGCTTTACACCATGCAGCGTTATCTTCAGTATGAACGCCTGCAAGAGCTGAACATGACCCACTTCGACTGTTGGGCTTCCCGATTTGGGGAGACCGTCACAGCATTGGAGCTGGCACCGGAAGGCACCGGCTACCGGGCAAGAACGAGATTCAGCAAGTTCTTTAACCTGCCGGAGCTGATGAACCTGTTCAAAGAAGTGGCTGACATTAAGACTGCCGACCAGCTGAATCTGCCTACCCCGGAAGTGGAATACCACAACATCGTGGCGCAGCTACCGAACATCAGCAGGAAATGGTCAAAGCTCTTTCGGAGCGTGCATCGCTGGTACACAGCGGAACTGTTGACCCGTCCCAGGATAACATGCTCAAGATTACCTCGGATGGCCGTAAGTTGGGGCTTGACCAGAGGATCGTCAACCAGATGCTGCCGGACGAACCTGGCACAAAGGTCAATCAGTGTGTGGACAACATCATGCAGATCTGGCGGGACGGCAAAGCTGACAAGCTGACCCAGCTGGTGTTCTGCGACATTTCTACACCACAGGCCAAAGCTCCTGCAAGCAAGGCGGCGAAAACGCTGGATAATCCACTGCTTCACGCATTGGAAGGCGCTGTGCCTCTGCCGGAACAGGAACCGGCCTTTACGGTATATGACGATATTCGTCAGAAACTCATTGCTCAGGGGATGCCTGCCGACCAGATCGCTTTTATCCATGAAGCCAATACCGAAGTGCGGAAAAAGGAGCTGTTCTCTAAAGTCCGTACCGGTCAGGTTCGTGTCCTTTTGGGCAGCACCGCCAAGATGGGCGCAGGCACCAATGTGCAGGACCGTCTGGTGGCACTTCATGACCTGGACTGTCCGTGGAGACCGGGAGACCTTGCCCAGCGCAAGGGCCGTATCGAGCGCCAGGGTAACCAGAATCCTCTTGTCCATGTGTACCGCTATGTGACCGAAGGAACCTTTGACGCATACCTCTGGCAGACGGTGGAGAATAAGCAAAATTCATTAGTCAGATCATGACTTCTAAATCGCCGGTACGCTCCTGCGATGATGTGGATGAAACCGCCCTCAGTTTTGCAGAGATCAAGGCTCTGTGTGCCGGAGATCCCCGCATCAAGGAGCGCATGGATTTGGATGTGGAGGTATCCCGCCTGAAGCTGATGAAAGCCGACCACCAGAGCAAGCAATATCGTCTGGAGGACCAGCTGCTCAAATACTTCCCGGAGGAGATTGAAAAGCACAAAGGCTTTATCAAGGGCTTTGAATCCGATCTGGAGGTTTTGGCAGCGCACCCGCACCCGGAGGACGGTTTTGCTGGTATGGAAATCCGTGGCGATCTGCTGACCGATAAGGAGAACGCCGGCGCAGCCCTTTTGGATGCCTGCAAGGAGGTCAAAACCTCCGATCCGGTGCAGATCGGCAGCTACCGGGGATATGCCATATCCGTGGAATTTTCCGCTTGGAAACAGGAGTATACGCTCCTGCTGAAAGGACAAATGACCCATCGGGCGACCCTGGGTACAGACCCACGCGGAAATCTCACCCGTATCGACAACGCACTGGCGCAGATGCCCCAGCGTCTGGAGGCGGCAAAGGCCCAGCTGGATAACCTCTATCAGCAGCAGGCTGCCGCAAAGGAGGAAGTCGGAAAGCCATTCCTTTATGAAGAAGAACTGAGATGCAAAAACGCCCGTCTGGTGGAGCTGGATACCCTGCTCAACATCGACGGAAAGGGACAGGCACACACCGAGTCTGTTGTTGCCAAAAGTACACGGCCTTCGGTGCTGGATAACCTAAAACGCCCGGTGCAACCCCGCAGTACAGACAAGAAACCAAAACAGCATGAGGAGGTGCGATAACATGAATACTAACGATCTGAATACAGCCCTTTATGAAAAGATGGCTGCCGAACAGGACAAGTTCCGGGACTGGCTGAAAAGACAGCCCCCGGAAGAAATCCTGCACCACACCTATGAGTACACGGTTCGTGAGGACATTGTGATGGCGATGGAGGAACTGGAGCTGACTGATGCCCAGGCTCAGGCACTTTTGGAATCTCCCTCTCCGCTGGCGGATGTGTACCGCTATTTTGAAAAGTTGGAGACCGGTTATATGGATGTGATCCGGGACAGCATTGAGAACCGTGCCGATGATGTGTGCAGAGCCAAAGAGGAACTGCGAACAACACCGGTCTATCCCCATTCTGCCGCCTATGCGAGAGAACATGGGGAGTTGGAGCAGTACCGGGCTTCCAACAATGCAAATCTCCAATGCAAGGAGTCCATTGAAGCGGCGGTGCGGGAACACTTCGACGGAATGTATCTCAGTCACGATGCGGCAAAGGGTGTGATCGAGATCTATGGCATGGAGCGTGTGGCTATGGTTCTGGCTAACACCGTCCAGCTTCAGGACTGGGATGGGCGCTACTCCCGACGCAACAAAGAATGGGCTAAGACCATTCCCAACGATAATCCCGAAACTGTCCGTTGTGGTTATGCCTTAAACAGCCACCCTGCTGTGCTGGATGGCTTTATTGATCTGGTGCGTGTAGAACAGCAGCGCAGCCGTACTCAGGGAGAAAAACTGCAACCGTCCCGCCCCTCAGTACGGGATAAGCTCAAACAGGAGCTGCCTGCCCATAAGCCTGCCGCCCCGAAGAAACGGGAGCCGGAGCGATAACTATGGCAAAGCGTAAGCGGGATATGCAATTAAACTTTAGAGTTTCAGCGGAGGAGCTTGCTGTGATTGAGCAAAAAATGTCTCAGTTTGGAACCTCCAACCGTGAAGCCTATCTAAGAAAAATGGCGCTGGATGGGTATGTAGTCAAGCTGGAGCTGCCGGAGTTGAAGGAGCTTGTTTCCCTGATGCGCCGAAGCAGCAACAACTTAAACCAGCTGACCCGTAAAGTGCATGAGACTGGACGGGTTTATGATGCTGACTTGGAGGATATATCCCAGCGGCAGGAACAGTTATGGGAGGGCGTAGAGGAAATTCTTACCCAGCTTTCCAAACTTTTATAACAGGGATAGATACTCCATTTGCGGAGGGAGGAACGGCATTACTTCGCTGCTCCTCTCTCCGCTTTTTCTTTTTATCGGTATCCTTGTCTTTTGCCTGCCCATGCCGGATAATATGATTAGAAAAGATACCAAGAACGCTGCAAGGAGGAAATAACATGAAGATTTTGAAAGGGCTTTTGATGATTATAACTGCACCGGTCACTTTGGTGCTGACGCTTTTTGTCTGGCTCTGCACGGGGCTGATCTACATATCCGGTCTGGTGCTTGGTCTGCTCAGCACTGTAATTGCTCTGCTTGGCGTGGCTGTGCTTATTACCTATTCCCCGCAGAATGGTGTGATTTTGCTGGTTATGGCATTTTTGATTAGCCCGATGGGGCTGCCACTGGCTGCAATCTGGCTACTGGGCAAGGTGCAGAGTTTGAAATTTGCAATTCAGGAGTTGGTTTATGGATAAAAATACGCAAAACCATAAAAATGCCAGACACCGTCTGTTAAATTTGGGAAAAGGAATTTTATATCCACGACTTTACTTTTGAACTAATATTGAATATAATATTAGTACGAAAGGAAGTGACATGATGGGACAATTTGAACAGCTGGATCAGATGCTAACAGCACAAGAAGGAATGCTGCGAACATCGCAGGTCGTATCTTCGGGAATTTCAAAGCCGGTATTTTATGATTATGTGCGTTCACGAGATTTGGATAGAGTCGCACATGGGATTTATCTGTCCAAAGATTCCTGGGTGGATGCCATGTATCTGCTTCATTTGCGATTTGAACAAGCAGTATTTTCACATGAAACAGCTTTATTTTTTCACGATCTGACAGACCGTGAACCAATAGAATATACAGTTACGGTCAAAACTGGATGCAATCCAAGCAAAATGAAAGCAGAAGGCATTCAAGTTTTTACGATTAAAGCAGACTTACATGATGTAGGACTTACAACAGCGAAAACTCCGTTCGGGCATACTGTGCCGGTTTATGATATGGAGCGAACGATCTGTGATTTGCTCAGAAGCCGTAGCAGAATTGAAATTCAGACCTTTCAGGGAGCACTGAAAGCGTATGCCCGTAGAAAAGATAAGAACCTGCGAGCTTTAATGCAATATGCTGGGATGTTCAAGGTGGAAAAAATTTTACGACAGTATTTGGAGGTACTTTTATGATAAAAACAGCAAGGCAGCTTAAAGATTTAATACGAAACCTTTCCAGAGAAAAAATCCGCAGATGCTCAGATTTTAATGAGGAACTACATGATGGAGCGTTTTTTGGAGCGTATTTCTCTTTCTGAGTATCGTGATAAGTTTATCTTGAAGGGTGGTATGTTGGTAGCGGCTATGGTTGGATTGGATGCCCGCTCTACGATGGATTTGGATGCAACCATAAAAGGAGCTAATGTTAATGTGGAGGATATTGAGAATCTAATTTCATCAATCGTAACTGTTCCGATTGATGATGGTGTTAAATTTCAGCTGAAAAGTATTTCGGAGATTATGGATGAAGCAGAGTATCCGGGGATTCGTGTCAGCATGAGTACAACATTTCGATGGTGTAGTGACCCCTTTGAAAATTGATATTTCTACGGGAGATGCAATCACTCCAAGAGAGGTTCGGTATTCATTCAAACTTATGCTGGAAAGATCGCTCCATTGATATTTGGGCTTATAATTTAGAAACTGGTGCTGGCAGAAAACTGGAAACCATTATTCCAGAAACCACAACCAATACCCGCATGAGAGATTTCCTACGATATTTACATTTTAGAACAGCTGCATGGAACCACGCTGAACCCGAAAAATTTTTACATGATGCGCTTCTGGCAAACTGGCTCAATAAACGGGGATCGGAGAAGTATCTTAACCAGGCTGAAGAAGTTTTTGAACGAAGTGGAAAATGATTCGGTTATGCAAAAACTTTGGGAGGCATACCGTAAAAAGTTTTCTTATGCTTCTGATTTGGAATGGGATGTGATTATGAAAGCAATTCGCAGGTTATATGTTCTTTGCGAGAAGGGCATCAGCTTATGAAAAAGCATGGACACTATTGTAAAGTTTGTGGTGAATACAAAGCCAACGAAAAATTTTCAGGCAAAGGTCATGCATCCCACATTTGTAAATCCTGTGCTTCGCTACCAGCAGAAACGCAGGCTGAACTGATGACACTGAATCGTCTTTTGAATCTTCCATGGAGGCTATCGAAAGAGCAGTTGTCCTGGCTGAAAAATCGACTAAAGGATAGGCGGCCTGATGTCCGTGCATTGGCGCAAGAGCAATATGAAATGAGATTTCCACCAAGACACTTAGAAGATGATGAGTTCAATTTTTTCGATGAAGAAAGTTTTATAGAATAGTGAAAGCGGTCTGCTATGGCAGGCCGTTTTCTTTTCGGGAAGGAGGTCTGACCTATGGCAACCACGAGAATCATGCCGCTTCATGTCGGCAAGGGCCGCACAGAAAGTCGGGCGATCAGTGACATCATCGACTATGTGGCCAACCCAAAGAAAACAGATGACGGCAGACTCATTACCGGCTATGCGTGTGACAGCCGGACTGTGGATGCGGAGTTCCTTCTGGCAAAGCGGCAGTACATTGCCGCTACCGGACGAGTGCGCGGCGCGGATGATGTGATCGCCTATCATGTGCGCCAGTCGTTCCGCCCCGGTGAGATCACTCCGGAAGAAGCGAACCGGCTGGGTGTGGAATTTGCCAAGCGTTTTACCAAGGGCAATCATGCCTTTGTGGTCTGCACTCATATAGACAAATCGCACATTCATAATCACATTATCTGGTCATCGGTCAGCTTAGAATATGACCGGAAATTCCGAAACTTTTGGGGCAGCACCAAGGCAGTCCGACAGTTAAGTGACACCATCTGCATCGAAAACGGACTGTCCATTGTGGAGAATCCGAAACCTCACGGAAAGAGCTATAACAAATGGCTGGGCGATCAGGCAAAGCCCTCTCACCGAGAGCTGCTGCGTGTAGCGATTGACAACGCATTATCACAAAGTCCTGCTAATTTTGAGGAGCTGCTGAGGCTGCTGCAAGAGTCCGGCTGTGAGGTATCAAAGCGCGGGAAATCGTATCGCCTGAAGCTCCCCGGTTGGGAGAAAGCCGCCCGAATGGACAGCCTGGGCGAAGGATATGGATTAGATGATTTGCAGGCGGTTCTCTCCGGGAAGAAAGCGCATACCCCACGAAAGAAAATAGTTACACAGGCAGAGACGCAGAAGGTCAATCTGCTGGTGGACATTCAGGCAAAATTGCAGGCAGGAAAAGGTGCTGGCTATGCTCGATGGGCTAAGGTTTTCAATCTGAAACAAATGGCACAGACCATGAATTACCTGTCAGAGAATAACCTGCTGGAGTATGCGGTTTTGGAAGAAAAGGCTGCGGCTGCCACGGCACATCACAATGAACTTTCGGCGCAGATCAAAGCGGCTGAAAAGCGCATGGCAGAGATCGCTGTTCTGCGTACTCACATCGTAAATTATGCCAAGACCCGTGAGGTCTATGTGGCATACCGCAAGGCGGGCTACTCTAAGAAATTCCGGGAAGAACATGAGGAAGAAATTCTGCTCCACCAGGCTGCTAAGAATGCCTTTGATGAGATGGGCGTCAAGAAGCTGCCCAAGGTCAAAGAGTTGCAGACGGAGTACGCGAAATTGCTGGAAGAAAAGAAAAAGACCTATGCCGAGTACCGGCGTTCTCGTGAGGAAATGCGGGAGCTTTTAACGGCAAAGGCAAATGTAGATCGAGTGCTGAAAATGGAGGTAGAACAGGATGTTGAAAAAGAAAAAGACCACGGCCAGCGATAAGCTGGTCCTGGTCAAAAGCGTTCGCAGAACGCGCAGCCACAGAATGAAATTCTGTGTTCAAAGGGGCTTGGGGGCACTGCCCTCAACAAGCAGTTTGTGGCGAAATGGATAGCCACAAGCATTGCTTGCCACAATATGCTGCGCATAAAATGAAAAAACTAACGACGGGACGCTTACTGCCTCCTATCGTTAGTTTTCTGTGTTTAAGCGACTTATAAAACCAATCAGCATAATCAGATCGTCATCTGACATCTTTCTCATTCCGTCCAAAGCCTTCTTGATAAGCTGAGGGTTATTCTCCTGCGCATCAAAAAATTGAAGCGGCGTGATTTCAAAATACTCACAGATATTGAGAAACTGCTTCATAGATGGCATAGAACGCCCGGAAGAAATTGCCTGGATATAGCTTCTGTTCTGCCCTAACTCCATGCTCATCTGATATTCTGAAACGCCTTTTTTCAATCGTAATTCTGTGATTCGATTGCGGATAAATTCTTCGTCCATACGCTCACCTCTCTGCTCTTTTAGCATAGCAGAAAGCAATTCTTGATACTTCGGATGTGTTGTGTTATAATTTTGTAATATAACCTTTATACGCATTATTATTTGCGTTATTTTTTGCTTTATATGCGTAATCAAGGCAGTTATCAAGGGTGATTTGTATGAATCAGTATGCCTGTGCCATTACCGGCCACAGACCAACAAGATTTTGCTTTGGATATAATGAGGAAGATCCTCTATGCCAAAAGCTAAAAGAATGTCTCATGGAGCAGTTTCGGATACTCCATGACGAAAAATTTGTCCGTACCTTTTTGTCGGCGGTGCTCTTGGTGTGGATATGTGGGCTGGAGAACAGCTGCTAACATTGAGAGCACAAACAGGATACGAGGATATTAAAATTATCGTTGTAATTCCCTTCATCGGCTATGACTCTAAATGGCCGGATCAGAGTAGACATAGATTGAAAAAGCTGATTCAAAACGCAAACGATTCGATTGTTATTTCACATTCTGCGGATGTTTCCAGTTATAAAAAAAGAAATTACTATATGGTCGATCATGCAGAGTACATCATCGGTGTGTTTGATAATCAGAAAAAGCTGCGCTCAGGCACAGCACAGACAGTCAACTATGCCTTGCATAAAGGAAAAGCAATCACTCTGATCCATCCAGATACTATGGCAATAACAC